>JAESGR010000079.1_pt1 | contig 255300 bp, 210 predicted proteins | sample 9269771 | NCBI WGS metagenome assembly JAESGR01 (sample SAMN15739572, study PRJNA653492) | algae metagenome | isolation source: Chroococcus sp. CMT-3BRIN-NPC107 and co-occurring heterotrophs from well... | place: USA: Clark Mountains Wilderness, California | collected 2010-04-18
ACCACGTGCCGCTCGCCCGGTTCATCCGCGGGAAGCGGCCCGCATCAGCCGGAACGCCCCCCAGGCCCCGGGCCGGCGGCGGGCCGATCCGTCCCGACGCGACGGCGCTCGCGAAGGCCGCGTGGTTCCGGGGCAACGCGGGCGACGAGCCCGCGGGCCGGACCGACCAGGAGCACGACAAGCGCCACCCGGTCGGGAAGCGGGAGCCGAACCCGTGCGGGTTGTACGACATGCTGGGCAACGTCGGCGAGTACGTCGTCCGCGACCCGACGGACGACAAGGGGCTGCTCGCGGGCGGGTCGTACCGGGACGACGCGAAGGACGTCCACAGCGCGGCCCGCGAAAGGTACGCGCCCGACTGGGCCGAGAAGGACCCGCAGGATGCGAAGGACGCCGACTGGCTGTGGTACACGTACCACGTCGGGTTCCGCGTCGTGATGGAGGACGACGGCGACGAGCCCGACCGGCGGTGACCGCCGCCCGCCTCACCCCTCCGCCTCCACCCTGACCCCCGCCTGCCCGAGCGGCTTGAGGTTCAGCGCGACCAGCCCGCGCACGCCGTCCATCGCGTGGTTGTCCGCGTCCTCGAACTGGTCGTCCCCCGCCAATTGCTCCCCCCGCGCGTTCCGCCGGTACCGCCAGCTCTGGAACTCGTCGACCGTGTGCCGGCACGTCGCGAACACCTTCAGCCGGTCGTCGATCAGCCGCTGCCGCACCCCGTTCACGCCTGCCTCGACGTCAATCGACCGCGGCCCGGGCACCAGCACGATCCCGGCCTCCCGGGTCTGGGCCGCGATCGACTTCGGGCCGGTGGTTCGGGACGCGAGCATTTCCGCGTATGATCTGGGGGGCGATTTCGCCCGCGCCGTCGCGCGGGCGGGGCGCGGGGCGGAGGGACTCGTGATCTGGTCGGCTTTGCTCGTCGCGGGGGTGGTGTTCGCGTGGCGCGCGCGGCGGCTCTGGCGCGCCGGCCGGCGGCGGGGCGGGTGGGGGCGGTGGGCGGTCTGGGGTCCGATCCCGCTGCTGGCGGTGCTGGCGGCCGCCGGGTTCGCGGGGGGCGGGTACATGTTCTGGTACACGCACCGGTCGCAGCCTTCGGCCGAGCGGCGGGTGCTGTTCCGCGGGATCGAGTACGTGCGGGACGTGCGGCAATTGCCGCGGCCAATGGTGGTGCACGTGGTGCGGATCGACCTGGCGGCGCCGGGGATCAAGTTCCTCGTCACGCCGCCGGGCGGGGCGGCGGGGCACGAGCTGGCGGCGCGGAAGACGACCCGCTTCCTGCGCGAGTTCGAGTGCCAGGTCGCGATCAACGCGAACTACTTCTACCCGTTCCGGTCGAACTCGCCGTGGGACTACCTGCCGCGCGCGGGGGACGGCGTGGACCTGTGCGGGTTCGCGGCCTCGCGCGGGATCGTGTACTCGAACAAGCGGTGGCGGCCGGGGACGCTGTATATCTCGGCGGACAACCGGGCGAGCTTTGAGGAGCCGGTCGGCGCGGTGTACAACGCGATCTCGGGGAACGGCTTTCTCGTGCGCGGCGGGGCGGCCGTGCCGCCGCCGGCGGACGAAGAAGACAAGCCGTACCCCCGGGCGGCGCTCGGGCTCGACGCCGCCGCACGGACGATGCTGTGGGTGATCGTGGACGGCAAGCAGCCCGGGTACAGCGAGGGGGCGACGCTGGCGGAGCTGTCGGGCATCCTGCGCGGGCTCGGCGCGGACGACGCGATCCGCCTGGACGAGGGCGGGTCGTGCGCGCTGGCGGTCGAGGAGCGGCCGGGGCGGGCCGGCCTGTTGAACGTGCCGATCAACAACCGCATCCCGTACCGCGAGCGGGTGGTGGCGAACCATCTGGGGGTGTACGCCGATCGGGAGTAGGAGGGGCCGGAGGGGCCGGATTCGACCGGATCCGCATCGCTTCGCTCGCAACCGAGGATCTGCAATGGCCACCGAATTCACCGCCCGCGCCGACAGGTCCCTTCGCCTCGCGCGGGCCGAGGCGGCGCGCGGCGGGCGGGAGCCGGGGACGTTCGACCTGCTCCTCGGCCTCGTGCTGGAGGGGAGCGGGTTGGCCGGCGTGCTGCTGACGAACGCGGGGGTGACCGAGCGGGCGCTTCGCGGCCTGAGCGTTGCGGCAGCGGCGGCGGCGGGCGGGGCGGCCGATCCGCCGCTCGCGGAGTGGGTCGGGCGGGCGACGGACGAGGCGCGGGCGGTCGGGGACGGTCACGTCGGCACCGAGCACTTGTTGCTGGCGCTCGTCCGCGAGACGCCGGCGGGGCGGTCGGTTGTGGCGTCGCTGTTGGCCACACTGGGCGTGGATCCGGCGGCGCTGCGGCGGGACGTGTTGTTGGCAACCGGCCACGCGGAGGAGTCGGGGGAATCGCCGGCCTGAACGGGGGCTCGGAAATTCACCCGCGCGGGCCGTCGCCCGTCGGCGGAAGCACGTCGAACCCGCGGCGGGGCGGCCGGCGACGCCCGCGGTGGCGGCGCCACACCGCGAGCAGGGCGACGGGGAGCATCAGGAAGTTGAACGCGGCCGCTTGGACGAACGTCGCGAACAGCATCGGCCGCAATCCGTCCCAGGCCCACCACGGCCGACCCCCCAGCGCCAAGCCGACGAAGCACGCGACGTAGGCGAAGGCCTGGGCGACCAGCAGGCCGAGGATGCCGAATCGCCGCGGGAGGAACCACGTCAGTCCGGCGACCACCGCCAGGGTCGCGATGCTGGCCAGCAGGTACAAGTCCACGCCGTCGCATCCCATCCGCTGCGAGCCCAACGGTCAACGGGCGGAAAAGCGGATCGAGCGGCGTGAGGCGCGGGGCCGAGGACGCGCGCGGCGAAGAGCGGCCTCTACATTCCGCGCTGCGTTCGCGGCGCTTGCGCGCGTACAATGGTGCAACGGCGCCGGCCGCGCTGCTGGCGTCGGGCGAGGCCCGGCGTCCCGCGAACCCGGGACCGGCCGAACCGCGACGCGAAAGACGGTGACACGGACATGGGCAAGTCGACGGAGCAGACTCGGGGCGGGCAGTGGCGGAAGTCGTCGAAGGCGGTGGCGGCGGCCCAGGACGTGGGCGCGGCGGGCGGGCCCGGTGGGCGGTTCCGCGTGCGCGTGCTGGTCCTCGTCGGCCTGGCGGCGTGGCCGTTCGTGTACCTGTATCGGCGGCTGAAGCGCGGCGGCGGGGTCGTCGCGAAACCCGGTGACAAGGCCGCGTGACGCGCGGGGCGCCCGAACGCGAGTCGTCCGGTCCGCGATGGCGTCGCGAGCGCCGGGGCAACCTCACCTGACGGCCGGTCGGCCGTTGGCGCACGCGGGGGTCCCGTTCGTGTACCATGTCCGCCGAGCGGGGCGGCTCGGGCGGGCGGAGGCACGGGATGAATTCGCAGGAGTACAACCAGAAGATCCGTGACGGCGCGGCGCTGGTCGACCGGGGGGATTTCGCCGGCGGGCTCGCCGTGTTCCGGGCGCTGATCGAGAGCGACCTGCCGGACCTGGACAAGTCGATCATGTCGGTGAACGCGGCCGTCTGCTGCGACCGGCTCGGGCGCGACGCCGACGCGGTCGCGTGGTACGACTACGGGATCGCGCTGGAGTCGCCGTTCGAGCGGTACTTCGTCGCCGAGAACAAGGCCGTCTACCTCGCCGGCAAGAACCGCAAGGAAGAGGCGATCACGATCTACGAGGAGATGCTGACCGAGCCGGCGATGCAGCTCGCCGACCTCGAGCGGATCCGGGCGAACCTGGCGGTGCTGCGGGGAGGCGGCCAGTAGGTCGCAGCAAACCGCCGGTAGTCAGCGCCCGCCCGCGCTGTTCATCGGCCGGCGTCCGGCCGTTACCATCCCCCTTGCCATGGTGGACGAGAAGACGCTCAAGGGTTGGAAGAAGGACTGGCGCAACAGTCGGCGGCGGGTGCGGCCGTCGCTGACGTTCCTCGCGATCCTCTGGCCGGTCGTGATCCTGTTGCGCGTGAAGCTCGAATTGCCGTGGGTGTGGGTGTGCGTGTTCCTCATACCGCCCACGCTGATGACGGCCGCGGACGCGTGGATCGCGCGCTCGCTGGGGCGGAAGATCCGCGAAGCCGAGGCGGAGGCGGAGGCCGCCAGGAGCGCGGCCCCGCGGCCCCCCCGCGCCGCGGGCGCTCAACGAACGCTCACGCGGCCTTAGCCGGATGCTCGAACGGTCCGGTACACTCCGCGTCATGACTTTCCGCCCGTTCCTGCCCGCCGCCGTCGTCGCCGTTTCCGTCGTCGCCGCCGCCCTCGCGCAGGCTCCCGCGTCGCGTCCCACTCCGGCCGCCGCCGCCACCACCACCACCACCGCGACGACCCGCCCGGGCCTGGCGATGATCGACCGCGACGCGCCCAACCTCGTGCACGGCCGCCACCTGCACCCGCACAACCCCAAGCACCCGGCCGCGCCGGACGCCGCCCGCTTCACCACCAGCCGCCCCGGCGCCCTCCCCCTGCCGCTGCCGGCCGAGGAGGGCGCGTTCACGTTCGCCGTCTTCGGCGACCGCACGACCGGCCCGGCCGACGGCGTCAACGTCCTCGCCGACGCCGTCCGCGACGTCAACCTGCTCGAGCCCGACCTCGTCATGACCGTCGGCGACCTCGTCCAGGGTTACAACGAGGCGCCCGAGTACGCCGAGCAGGCCAAGGAGTACAAGGCGATCATGAACCGCCTGACCGCGCCGTGGTTCCCGGTCGCCGGCAATCACGACGTGTACTGGCGCGACAAGGACAAGTCCGGCGACGCCCGGCCGAAGGGGGAGAACGAGCGGCAGTTCGAGACGCACTTCGGCCCGCTGTGGTACGCGTTCTCGCACAAGAACGCCTGGTTCATCGTCCTGTTCTCCGACGAGGGCGACCCGAAGACCGGGCAGAAGGCGTTCAACAAGCCCGAGGCCCAGCAAATCAGCGACGAGCAGCTCGCCTGGCTCAAGCAGACGCTCGCCAAGGCGAAGGGCGCCGACCACGTTTTCCTGTTCCTGCACCACCCGCGCTGGCTCGGCACGCGCGGTAAGCACGAGGGGTACGGCGACTCCTGGGCCCGCGTGCACAAGGCGCTGGTCGAGGCCGGGAACGTGACGGCCGTCTTCGCCGGGCACGTCCACCGGATGCGGCACGACGCGAAGGACGGCATCGAATACGTCACGCTCGCCGCGACCGGCGGCGGGCTCGGCGGCGACGCGCAGGCCGCCGGTTGGCTGCACCACTACCACGTCGTCACCGTCCGCAAGCGGCAGGTCGCGATGGCCGCGTTCCCGGTCGGCGCGGCGGTCGACGTCCGCGAGATGACCGGCGACCTGACCGAGCAAACCGGCCTGCTCGCGCGCACCGAACCGGCGTTCGAGGGCCCCATCGCCCTGCGGTCCGACGGCGCGGCCGACTCGGTCGTCAAGGTGCGCGTCGCCAACCCGACCAGCCGGCCGGTCGAGTACACGCTCGCCCCCGACAGCGACGACAGCCGCTGGGTCGCCGAACCGGACCACCACCACCAGACGCTCAAGCCCGGCGAGTCCGCGACCGTCGAGTTCCGCGTGCGGCGGCAGGCCAGCGCGATCGACGAGACGTTCCGCCCGATCGAGCTCGCTGTCGACGCCGAATATCTCGCCCCCGCCCACCGCTACCCGATCCCGACCAAGCGGCCCGCGATGCCGCTCGACCTGACCCAGATCCCGGCGCGGCCGATGGCGTTGGCGCTCGACGGGCAGACCGCGCCGAGCGTGCCGTCGCGGCACCTCGCGCTCCCGGCGGAGCGGTTCACGCTCGAAGCCCGCGTCCGTGCCCGCGCGTTCAAGAAGCGCCAAGGCCTGCTCAGCAAGATGCAGAACAGCGGCTACGGCATCTTCCTGAACGACGGCCGGCCGTCGGCGAGCGTGTGGGTCGGCGACAGCTACCTCGCCGCCCGCGCGCCCGACGACATGAAGCTCGAAACCGACCGCTGGTACCACCTCGCCCAGGTGTTCGACGCCGGCGAACTGCGGCTGTACGTCGACGGCAAGCTCGCCGCCCGCGCGAAGCGGAACGGCGACATGAAGGACAACGCCCTCCCGCTGGTGCTCGGCGGCGACGTCGCCCGCCGCGGCGCCGCCGTCGACACGCTCGACGGCGACCTCGACGCCGTCCGCCTGAGCACGACCGCCCGCTACACCGGCGAGTCCTTCGCCCCCCCTGCCCCCGGCGCCGCGGTCAAGTCGGACGACGCCACGCTCCTGCTACTGAACTTCGATCGGGCGCTGGGCCGCCACCTCGTAGACGAGTCCCCCGCCCGCCGGCTGCTGCCGACCGTCACGGTGCCACGGCTCGTTGGCACTGACTGAGTAGCGAGTCATCCTGAGGGAGCCTTAGCGACCGAAGGATCTGGCCGGGAACGACAAGGCCTCGCCCCTTGGAGCAAGATCCTTCGCGAGCCTAAGGACGACGGAACGGGACTCCTGCGGAAGTGCCTTCGCCCGGGTCGGACGGATGCCTCTTAAGCCCCGCCCCGTCGCCGTTCGATACTTCTAGTATGCAGTACATCCGCACCAACAGGGGGCGCCGCGCGTCCGCCCATTCCACCCCGGTCGAAACCCTGGAAAACCGCCGCCTGCTCGCCGCCGGCGACTACCTGTCGTCCGCCGTCATCGCCGGCCCGGGCGACGAGCGCGTCGCCGACGTCCTCTACGACTCCTCCGGCGGCCGCACCGTGATCGGCACGTTCACCGGCACGTGCGACTTCGCCCCCGGCAAGACCCACCAATGGCTGATGACCAGCCGCGGCGGCGACGACGTCTTCGTCGCCCGCTACTCCAGCACCGGCCGGCTCGTCTGGGCCCGCCAGCTCGGTGGCGCCGGCAACGACGAGGCCGGCGGCCTGGCGTTCTCCGGCGTCGTCGACAACACGGCGCATGACAACGTCGTGATCACCGGCGCGTTCACCGGCACCGCCGACTTCAACCCGACCGCCGGCGCCGACCTCCGCACGTCCGCCGGCAAGGCCGACATCTTCGTCTGGAGCCTCTCCGCCGCCGGAAAGCTCAACTGGGCCCGCACAGTTGGCGGCGCCGGGTACGACGTCGCCAACGACCTCGTCGTCGCCGACGGCCGGATCTACATCGGTGGCTCGTTCCGCGAGACCGTCAACTTCCGCACCGGCAAGACGCCCCACGTCTTCACCAGCCGCGGCGACCGCGACGCGTTCATCTGGCGCCTCTACGCCGACACCGGCCTGAACCAAGGCCTGAAGCAGTTGGGCGGCGAGGGCGACGACGCGGTCACGGCGATGACGTACACGCTCGCCCACGGCAACCAGGTCTTCGCCGCCGGGCACTTCAGCGGGACCGCGAACTTCGGGTACATGGAAGACCCGCCCAGCGAGTGGCCCGTGTCGGGCGACGACGTCATCACCACGTCGGTCGGCCCCGACGACGCGTTCCTGATCGGCTACCCGCCCGGCTCGGTCATGATCATGGAGTCGTTCGAGCAGATTCCCCTCGACCGCACCGCCCGCGTCGCCGACGTCGTCGCCAGCGGGCCAAACGTCCACGTCGCCCTGAACGTCGGCGCCCCCGGCACCCGCGATGCGGTCGTCTGGAACGCCCGCGACCACATCAACCCCGGCACGGCCGCGATCACGATCGACGGCACCGGCGACACGACGATCGCCGCCCTCGCCACCGACTTCTACAGCAACCTCTGGATCGCCGGCACGTTCACCGGCTCCGCCCTCGGCCGCACCAGCGCCGGCGGCACCGACGCCTTGTTCGCCAAGTACGACGTCAACGAGCACACCCTGCTCGCCGCCGCCTCCTTCGGTGGCGCCGACGACGACGCCGGCCTGACCCTCGGTTACCTCAACAGCCCCGCCACCCCCACCCTGGCCGGCGTGTTCCGCGGCACGATCGACCTCGACCCGACCGCCGGCACGCAACTCCGCACCAGCGCGGGCGGCGACGACGCATTCATGGTCGACGTCGTCGCCTGACTCCCACCGCGCGCAACACCGTAAAACCCAATCGCGAAGAACAAACCGCGTTCGCCACCCGGCGAACGCGGTTTGTTGCGCGCGCCGCATCTCCCGCGCGCAACACCACCCCGATAGATGGAGGCCCACCATGCGCGCGAACCGCCCTCTCCCTCTCCCAAGGCCGCCAACGGACACCCCCTCGCCGACCCCCGCACCGGCCGTGGGAGAGGGCGGGGGTGAGGGGTCTTCCCGCCCCGCCAGGCCGCGCCCATCGCCACTTGCAAGTCTGCGAAACGAACCCACTTGCCAAAACGGCAGTCCCCATCGGGCATGTCACAACGCGCCACGCCGCGCCACACGGCGCCACATCCTCACCCTGAAACCGCGAAACGAACCCACCGCCCCTCCCTCCTCCTCCGTGCCTCCGTGCCTCCGTGGTGGAAGCCCCTCTTCGAAATGCGCAGAACGAACCCACCGCCACCCGCCCAGTTTTCCCTGTCCCCCCCACCCCGCGCAGGTGTACCATTCAAGATCCACGCGGCGGCGCCGCGGAGCGCCCCGTCCCGTCCCCCACCCCGCACGGAGGTCGCACGATGGCTACCAGCACGAAGACCGGCGCCAACGGCAAGGGCGCGAAGGCCGCCAAGCTCCCCGTCCCGATCCGCCAGACGAAAATGCTGATCGACGGCAAGTGGCTCGACTCGACCAGCGGCCGCACCTTCGAGACGATCAACCCGTCGACCGGGCAGGTGCTCGCCCACGTCGCCGAGGGCGAAAAGCCCGACGTCGACAAGGCCGTCAAGGCCGCCCGCCACGCGTTCGAGAAGGGCCCGTGGCGGAAGATGAACGCCCGCGAGCGCGGCCGCCTGCTCTACAAACTCGCCGACCTCGTCGAGCAGAACATGGAGGAGCTCGCCAAGCTCGAGTCGCTTGACAACGGCAAGCCGCTCAAGGACTCGATGACCGCCGACCTCCCGCTCGTCGTCGACTGCTACCGCTACTACGCCGGCTGGGCCGACAAAATCGAGGGCAAGACGATCCCGATCAACGGCCCTTACCACTGTTACACCCGCCACGAGCCCGTCGGCGTCGTCGGCCAGATCATCCCGTGGAACTTCCCGCTCCTGATGCAGGCGTGGAAGCTCGGCCCCGCCCTGGCGACCGGCTGCACGATCGTCCTCAAGCCTGCCGAGCAGACCCCCCTGTCCGCCCTCCGCCTCGGCGAGTTGGCGATGGAGGCCGGCTTCCCCGAGGGCGTGCTGAACATCATCCCCGGCTACGGCGAGACCGCCGGCGCCGCGATCTGCGAGCACTTCGACGTCGACAAGGTCGCGTTCACCGGCAGCACCGAGGTCGGCAAGCTGATCATGCAGGCCGCCGCCCGCACGAACCTCAAGCGGGTCACGCTCGAGCTCGGCGGCAAGTCCCCGAACATCGTCTTCGCCGACTCCGACCTCGACGCGGCCGTGAACGGCTCGCACTTCGCCCTCTACTTCAACCAGGGCCAGTGCTGCTGCGCCGGCAGCCGCCTGTTCGTCGAGCAGAAGGTGCACGACGAGTTCGTCGACAAGATGGTCAGGAAGGTCCGCAAGACGAAGGTCGGCGACCCGTTCGACCCCGAGACCACCCAGGGCCCGCAGGTCAGCCAGGAGCAGTTCGACCGGATCATGGACTACATCAAGGCCGGTCGCGAGCAGGGCGCGAAGCTGCTGGCCGGCGGCAAGCGGGTCGGCGAACAGGGCTACTTCATCGAGCCGACGATCTTCGGCGACGTCAAGGACGAGCACAAGATCGCCTGCGAGGAGATCTTCGGCCCGGTCATGAGCATCATCCCGTTCAAGGACATCGACGAGGTCGTCGAGCGCGGCAACCGCACGATGTACGGCCTGGCCGCCGCCGTCTGGACCCGCGACATCGGCAAGGCCCACCGCATGGCCGCCGAGCTTAAGGCCGGCACCGTCTGGGTCAACTGCTACGACGTGTTCGACGCCGCCGCCCCGTTCGGCGGCTTCAAGATGAGCGGCATCGGCCGCGAGCTCGGCGAGTACGCCCTGCGGAACTACACGGAGATCAAGACCGTCACGGTCGCGATGTCGTGAACAGCGTGCGCCGCCCCGTTCAGCGGGCGGACTCGCAAGGTTCGTCGGAGTCATCGTCCCCCGCCGGACGGCCGTTCAGCATGCTCGATGAACGCGCCCCGCGGCCGGACGGTGACGACTCACGCCCGCCGCCGCCGCCGGGTCGCGCCGATGGCGACGCCGACGAGCGCCACCGCGACCGCCCCCGGCTCCGGCACCAGCGCGCCGGGGAAGCCCTCGGCCGCCGCGGGCACGCCGCCGCCGAACGGCACGAACGACCCGACCGGCGCGGTCTTGCCGAAGTTCCGTTCGAGCAGCTGGTAGTCGCTGAAGTCGACCCGGCCGTCGCCGTTGAAGTCGCCCCCGGTGACCGACGCGTACTTTCCGAGGTTGGAGACCAGCGTCCTGAGGTCGGTCGTGTTCACGACGCCGTCGCCGTCGGTGTCGCCGATGAGCGGGGCGACGCCGGCCTGCCCGTACCGCAGCTCCAGCTGCTGGTAGTCCTTGAAGTCGATCACGCCGTCGACGTTCAGGTCGCCGCCCGCGCGGCTGCCGGCCCTGCCGAAGTTCCGGCGGAGGATCACGCCGTCGGCCGGGTCGACCTTGCCGTCGTTGTTCAGGTCCCCGGGCAGGCGGGTCGGCAGGAGCGACGCCGAGAACAGCGCCGCCGAGCCGTCGGTGAAGTCGGCCTCGAACACGACCCGGTTGCCGGTCACCGCGTCGCGCGACAACGACAGCGCCTTGATCACCTTGCCGTTCAGCATGACCGCCGAGTCGATGACCTTGTTCAATTCTCCGTTCACCCACGCGTAGATGCCGGGGTTCTTGTTGCGGTCGTACCCGACGAACGCGACCGACGACCCGCCGATCGACGGCAGGCCGAAGTTCGTGAACTTCCCCTGCCCGCCCGGGACGCTGGTGTTGACGTCGGCGACCCGCTTCACCGCGGACTGGATCAGCCCGAACACGCCTTCGGCGTTGCCGAACACGCCGTTGAACGCGAGGTTCTCGCCGTCCTGCGACAGGTTGGCGACCGACGAGAACTTCTGCGTGGTGCCGGGGACGGTCGTGTCACGGTCGAGCAGGGCCGAGATCCCTGCGCCGGCCTTCTTGTAAATGCCGAACTGCCCGATGCCGCGGCCGACGAACCAGTGGGTCGCGCCGTCGCTGATCGGGCTGTCGAACGTCTCGAAGTTGCCGACGCCGCCGGGGATCGCGGTGCCCGTGCCGACGACCGGCACGACCGTGCTGCCGGACAGCGTGTACGCGCCGACCGCGGCGCCGCCGTGCCCGACGAACGCGAGCGCCGCGTCCTGGACGGCGGGGTCACCGAACGACGAGAACGTGCCCCCCTCCGGCCGCGGGGTCGCGCGGTTGATCAGCTTTGACAGCGCGCCGCCGGCGAAGCTGTAGATCCCCTCCTGATTGGTGCCGACGCCTTGGAACGCGAGCTTGCCCGCCGCGATCGAGGGTTGGCCGAAGTTCGCGAACGTGCCGGTGCCGGCGGGGATGGCGGTCGCGTTGTCGGCGACCCGGGTCAGATTCCCTGTCGACCACCGGTAGATGCCGTACGCGCCGTTGCCGACCCCGAGGAACCCGAGGTTCCCGCCGCGGTCGATGACCGGGGCGTTCAGCCGGCGGAACGTGGTCGAGCCGCCGGGGATCGCAGTCGCCGTGTCCACGATCTTCCCGAAATACACCGCCGGCGCCCGCCGTTGGTAGTGGTTGTTCAGGAGCGTCAGGTCGTTCGAATCGACCAGTCCGCTACCGTCGAAGTCGCCTTGCGCGCGGCCGCCCGGTTTGTTCAAGTTCTGCTGAACGATGGACAAATCGAGCGCGTTGGCGACGCCGTCGTTATTTGCGTCCCCGACCATCGAGGTCGAGGCCAAGGTTCCCATGACCTGAGGCGCGGCAGACGCCGAGCCCGCTAAGTAGACCGCTAGCAGCCCCGAGACCCATTGAATCTTCTCGATTCTCATCTCCGGCCCAACTGTTGATGGTTAGCCCACTGCGATGTGTGCAGAAACACCGTGGAACGGTGTTGCACCCTCCGACGGGCGATAACTTATCAAGCGCAGTAAAGATGGCAAGCAATTTTCAGGGTTTTTCCGGTAACCGGGGCAGACCTTGCGGGTCAGTATGAGCGTACGACTCCCGCCCGTCAGATCGGGATGGCTCGTTTTTGGGGTGCCGTGAATTCTCTTTGACGCATAAGGTGATGTTGTGAGAACGTTCCGTGTAACCGCCGTCCTGCTTTCGTTGGCTGCTACCGCGCAAGCGGTGCCGCAAAATGAACTTAGCTCTGTGGGTGGGGATCGGGCGCGGGGGTTACTTGGACAGGGGCGGGGCGTGACGATCGGGGTGCTCGACGCGGGGATCGACGCCACGCATCCGGCCATCAAGGGGTCGATCATCGCGGCGCGGGACTTTTCGGGGTCGGGGACGGCGGACGACGACCGGCGGGGGGTTGGACATGCTACAGGAATCGCCGGGTTTTACGTCGGGCATGCTTCGGATTACGTGGGGCTTACCCCACAGGCGCGGGTGGTGAATGCTCGGGTGATCAATGACCGGGATTACACGGACGACACGATGGCTGGGCGGGGGCTGTTCCACTCGATCAATAATGGCGCGAAGGTTTTGAACTTCTCGTTCGGCAACAAGCTGGGGGACGGGCCGCTGACGAGCAAGTTCAACTTGATGGCGGACTACGCGGCGGAGCAGTACGGGGTGTCGTTCGTGGCGGCGGCGGGGAACGACGACGACACGGCGGTGAACCAGACGCCGGCCGGGGCTTACAACGGGTTCGCGGTCGGGGCGTTGGCGCCGTCGCGGTACAACCAGGTGTCGTCGTTCTCGAACTTCGCGATGCGGTCGGACCGGCGGACGAAGCCGGACATCGTGGCGCCGGGGCAGTCGGTGCAGCGGGCGACGTCGAACTGGGAGAACGGCGGGGACTACGCGCTCGGGTCCGGGACCAGCTTTGCGACGCCGGTCGTCGGCGGGCTGCTGGCGCAGATGGTCGGGTACGGGCAGGACCGGGGGCTGCCGACCGACCCGCATTTGCTGAAGGCGGTGACGCTGACGTCGGCGGCGAAGGTGTACGACAGCAGCGGGACGCCTTGGGCGCCGCGGGCGGTGACGAGCGACAAGCGGCGGCGGATGCGGGTGACCGCGCCGCTGGACGACGAGCAGGGCGCCGGGCGGGTGGACGCGGTGGCGGCGTACAACGTGTACGCGAAGCGGCGGGACGCGGGGACGACGTTCGCGGACTGGACGGTGGAGTCGCTGAAGCGGCTGCGCGTGTCGATCATGGACCTCGGGCGGGTCAGCAAGGGGCAGCGGGTGGACGCGACGCTGGCGTGGTACCGGCACGTCGGGCGGCGGGACGACGGGGATGGGGCGGTGGACGAGGGGGACCGGTATTTCGAGACGTCGGCGCTGGCGAACTTCGCGCTGATGCTGCTGAAGGACGGGAAGATCGTGGCGACCAGCGACAGCGCGTACGACAACGTGGAGCAACTGTCGATCCGGATCAAGAACGCGGGGAACTATTCGCTGCAGGTGTACCGCGGGGAGGCGGGGGGCGAGCGGTACGAGGACTTCGCGATGGCGGCGCGAGTGCTGGCGAACCCGCCGACGCTGAGCCAGATCGACCCGGTGGCGGACGCGTTCACGGCGAGCAGCGTGAAGCGCGGGTTCGGGGACCCGACGTCGGTGCCGGAGCCGGGGGCGGTGGGGGTGGTGGTTGCCGGGGTGGCGATGATGCTGGGAAGGCGGCGTCGGGCGTAAAAGTAGCGGTGTTGCTGTCGGTGGCAACCATTGCTCCCCGGGACGCGGCCCGCGAGCGGGCCGGCTAAGCGGAGGCGGCGCTAGACCTGCGGTTGGACTGCTCCGGGAGTGCGCGGCGTATCAACCGGGGTGCCATGCGCTCGTCGGGCCCCCTGAACGAGCGGGGGATCGCGGGCGGCGGTTCGGGCGGGTAGGATGCGGGGATGGACCGGCGCGGCTTTCTTCGATCGACGTTGGGCGCCGCGCTGGGGGCGGCGGCGGTTCCGGTTTCTGCGCGGCAGCGGGAGGGGCGGCGGCCGCGGATTCTGCTGCGGAACGGGTGGCAGAGCGTGAACATCGGGGACGTGGCGCACCCGCTGGGCGTGCTCGCGCTGCTGGAGCGGTACGTCCCGGAGGCGGAGGTGCGGCTGTGGCCGAGCGAGCTGGGGAACGGGGCCGCGGAGGTGCTGGCGAAGCGATTCCCCAAGCTGGCGATCTTGTCGGGCAAGGAGCAGGTGGCGGCGGGGATCGCGGAGTGTGACTTCCTGTTGCACGGGTCGGGGTCGGGGTTCGTCGCGCCGGCGGACGTCGCGCGGTGGCGCGCGGAGTCGGGCGGCAAGCCGTACGGCGTGTACGGGATCTCGTTCTTCGGGCCCAAGCCGGAGACGGTGACCCTGTTGAGCGGCGCGCGGTTCGTGTTCTTCCGGGACTCGGTGTCGCTGAAGGTGGCGAAGGAGGCGGGGGTCAAGAGCCCGGTGATGGCGTTCGGGCCGGACTCGGCGTTCGGCGTGACCGACCTGCGGAACGACGCGGCCGCGGTCGCGTTCCTGCGGGCGAACGGGCTCGAGGAGGGGAAGTTCCTCTGCTGCATCCCGCGGTACCGGTGGACGCCGTACTGGCTGATCAAGAAGGGGCGGGCGTTCGACGAGGCGAAGGACCGGCGGAACCGGGAGATGCAGGAGCACGACCACGCGCCGCTGCGGGAGGCGATCGAGGCCGTCACGCGCGGGACGGACCTGAAGGTACTGGTCTGTTGCGAGGACATGACGCAGGTCGAGCTGGGGAAGCGGGCGGTGGTCGACCCGCTGCCGGCGGACGTGAGGAAGCGGGTGGTCTGGCGCGACCGGTACTGGATGACCGACGAGGCGCTGAGCACGTACGTGCGGTCGGCGGGGCTGTTCGGGAACGAGATGCACAGCCCGATCATGTGCGTGGCGAGCGGGGTGCCGGCGGTCGTGTGCCGGTTCGCGGAGCAGACGACGAAGGGGTTCATGTGGCGGGACATCGGGCTGGGCGACTGGCTGTTCGACCTGGATCAGGAGGCGGAGGTGCGGCGGATCGCGCCGACGGTGCTGGCGATCGCGAAGGACCCGGCGGCGGCGCGGGCGAAGGCGGCGACGGCGCGGGAGGTGGTGCGCAAGCGGCAGGCGGAGACGATGGGGGTGGTGAAGGAGAACCTGGTGGCGTGAGCGTGCGCGGTGCCTGCCGCGCGGCGCGATGACGGCCGGTGCGGGGCGTCTCATGATGCCGGTTCAGGCTTGTCGCCTCATTTCGACGACGAACGCCCTGAGCTCGGCGAGCTTGTTGTCGCGAAGGCGCCAGACGTCGCAGTAGGCGTAAGTCACTTCTTTTCCGTCGTCGCCTTTCAGCGTGATGTCGCCCAACGCCGTGACGAAGTCGCCCTCGGCGATCAGGTGGGTGACGACGAACCTGGGGGGTTCGATGTAGGTCTGTTTCATGTACTGACGGACGGCGGCTTTTCCCTTCAGAGTTTGGTCGCCGACGAACGTCCATTCGACGTCGTCGGTGCAATGGGAGAGGAAGCCTTCGTGGTCGCCGTTCGCAACGGCCGCGTTCGCCTGCTCGAGGATGGTCTTGTTCTTCTCGGACATGTGGAGGCGCCTCTTCTTGGGTGGGGTCTGCGGCGACGGTCGGGGGCGGCGGGCCACGTGAGCGCGGCCCGCTCGCGGGCCGCCTAATCGGTGGCCGGTGCGGGCGGCGGGAGGGGGCAGACCTCCATGGACCGGATCAGGCCGGACTCGCACGTGAAGCGGTGACCGACGTGGACGTCGGCGAGGACGGCGCCGGCGCGGTCCCGCACCACCTGGTGCACGTCGACGAGGATGCGGCCGTCCGGTTCCGGGTGGAAAGCCGTCGGCTCGACGTGCGGGTCGATCTCCGACCATTGCTCGGTCCAGTAGGCGCGGACTGCGTCGCGCCCGCGGACGACGCCGCCTTTGAAGGCGCGGGGCCAGGTGACGTCGGGGGCCATGACGGCGAGGGCCGCGTCGACGTCGCGGGCGTTGAAGGCGGCGTAGGCGGCGTGGAGCAGCTCGACGTCTCGGGAGGCCGCGTTTGGCATGTGGACAAACTCCTTCGGGGTCTGCACTCCGCTCGGACAGCGGACGGGCGTCTCGCCGTACGCACGATAGCACGACGGCGGCGCGTCAGACAGGATTCCCGCGGCGCCGGGGCGGTGTGGAAACTTGTGATTGCGGGCGGGGCCGGGGAAGGGGATAATCGGTGGCTGTCGCGCGCGGGTTAGCGTGGGTTTCGCGCGGGCCGCCACTCTCCTACCGGGCGTCGGGTGCGGGCGGGTGAGTTCGTTCGCACCGGGTCGTCCGCTCCGTCGTCATTGTCGCCGTCGTCGCCGTCATCCTCGCCGTCCGCGCCGCCGCCGCCGCTGTCGCCGCGGCTGATGGTGTTGATGTTCACGGACCTGGTGAACTCGGTGGGGATCAAGGCGGCGATCGGGGCGGCGGCATACGCGGAGTTGGTGGCGCGGCAGGACCGGATTTTGCGGCAGGTGTTGGCGGACGCGCCGGGGGGGCGGGTCGTGCAGGACATGGGGGACGGGTACTTTTTGTCGTTCGACACGGTCGGGGAGGCGGTGGAGGCGGCGCTGCGGTTCCAGTACCGGATGCGGCGGGAGGCGTGGCCGCACCCGGCGGTGGCGGCGCGGGTGGGGCTGCATTTGGGGCAGGTGGCGCAGGTCGCGAGCGAGTCGACGGGGCAGCGGAAGGTGTTCGCGTCGGCGGTGGACGTGGCGGCGCGGGTCGTGTCGCTGGCGGCGGGCGGGCAGGTGCTGCTGACGCGGGTGGTGTTCGACGAGGCCAGGCAGTTCGTGCACGAGCACCCGCTGGTGGACGGGGCGCGGCCGCGGCTGCGGTGGGTGGCGCACGGGCCGTACCGGTTCCAGGGGGCGGCGGACCCGGTGGAGGTGTTCGAGGTGGGCGGGGAGGGGGTGGCGCCGCTCGCGCCGCCGCCGGACGGGGAGAAGGCGAAGCGGCACGTGCGGCGGGGGGAGGAGGAGACGCTGGGGTGGCGGCCCGGGGTGGGGCTGGCGATGCCGGGCGCGCCGCACTGGGTGCTGCGGCAGAAGCTGGGGGAGGGCGGGTTCGGGGAGGTGTGGCTGGCCCGGCACGGCAAGACCGGGGCGGAGCGGGTGTTCAAGTTCTGCTTCGACGCGGAGCGGCTGCGCGCGCTGAAGCGGGAGGTCGTGCTGTTCCGGCTGATCAAGCACGCGCTGGGGGACCGGCGGGACATCGGGCGGGTGATCGACTGGCAGTTCGAGGCGGCGCCGTACTTCATCGAGATGGACTACGCGCCGCACGGGAATTTGGCGCGGTGGGCGGAGGGGCGGGGTGGGGTCGGGGCGGTGCCGCTGGCGGAGCGGCTGGTGATCGTCGCGGGGGTGGCCCGGGCGCTGTCGGCGGCGCACTCGGTGGGCGTGCTGCACAAGGACATCAAGCCGACGAACGTGCTGATGGTCCGGGACGCGGCGGGGCAGGACTACCCGCGGCTGACCGACTTCGGGATCGGCGTGCTGACCGACCGGGCGCGGCTGCGGGAGTTCGACATCACGGACGCGGGGTTCACGCGGGCGGACGTGCCGGTGTACGAGAGCGGCGGGTCGGGGACGCGGATGTACCTGCCGCCTGAGAGTTTGGCTGACAAGCCGCACACGGTGCAGGGGGACGTGTACGCGCTGGGCGTGTTGCTTTACCAGATGGTGGTGGGCGATTTGCGGCGGCCGGTCGCGGCGGGTTGGGAGCGGCACGTGGACGACCCGCTGCTGCGGGAGGACATCGCCGCGTGCGTGGACGGGGACCCGGCGACGCGGCTGAAGTCGGCGGAGGAGCTGGCCGAGCGACTCGAGACGCTGGACGGGCGGCGGCGGGCGGCGGCGGCGCGGGCGGAGGCGGCGCGGCGGGCGGAGGCGGCGCGGCGGGCGGCGGCGGAGGCGGCGCGGGTGTCGGAGGGGCGGCGGCGGATGGTGACGGCGCTGGGCGGGGGCGTGCTGTTTTTCGCGGTCGTCGCGGTCGGGTTCGGGGTGCTGCTGGTCCGGCTCGGCGACACCAACCGGCGGCTCGCGCGCGAGGAGCAGCGGCTGAAGGACGAGCAGACGATGCGGCGGCGGGACCTGGCGCAGGTGGACGTGGACCACGGCGTGGTGCTGCGGGCCGACGGGGACGCGGCGCTCGCGCTGCCGTACTTCGCGCGGGCGCTGGCGATCGACCCGGTCGTGGACGGGGACGCGGCGTCGGCGGCGACGCCGGCCGTGCACCGGGCGCGGATCGCGGCGACGCTGGAGCAGTGCCCGCTGCCGCTGGCGTACGGGGGGGCGGGGGGCGGGGCGGAGGTTCCGGTCAGCCCGCTGCCGGGGGTGCTCGCGCGGGACGGGCTGTCGGTCCGCCGGAAGGACCATGCGCTCGAGGTCGTTGACCGGCTGGGGAGGCTGTTGTCGTCGCGGGTGCGGCCGGACGGGTCGACCGCGCCGGTCGAGGAGGGGTTCTCGTTCGACCTGACCGGGCGGTGGGTGGCGGCGCCGTACCGGGACGGGGTGGTGGCGGTCTGGGACGTGCGGGCGCCGGCCGCGCCGCCGCGCGTGTTGAACCACGGCGCCGCGCCGGCGACGGGGGCGGCGTTCGCGGCGGACGGGCGGAGCTTGGTCACGGCGGGCGGCGGGGTTGCGCGGGTGTGGGACCTGACGGCGGAGCCGGCCGGGTCGCGCGTGCTGGCCGCGCCGGCGCAGCGGGCGGTGTTCGACGCGGAGCGGAAGCGGCTGGCGCTGGTGGAGGCGGGGGGCGTGGTGACGGTCTGGGCGTTCCCGGAGGTGGATCGGCCGCTGGGCCGGGTGAAGCTCGACGCGCCGGCGCGCGCCGTCGTGTTCAGCCCGTTCGGGTCGCAGTTCGTGGCGGTCGACGGGGGCGTCGCGCGCGTCTGTGACTACACGACCGGGACCGTGCCTGGGCGGATCGCGCACGCCGACGCGGTGAACGCGGCGGCGTTCGGGCGCGAGCGGGAGACGGGGCGGGTGTGGGTCGCGACGGCGTCGCGGGACCGGACGGTGCAGGTTTGGACCGAGAAGCCGGATCAGCCGGCGCCGGCGGAACTGAAGATGGAGTTCCCCGACGAGGTGCTGGACGTCGCGTTCAACCCGGCGGACGGGCAGTTCCTCGCGACGGCGTGCCGGGACGGGACGGCGCGCGTCTGGCGGTTCGCGCACAGGCACCGGGAGCAGCGGTGGCTGACGCCGAACGTCCACCACCGCGGCCCGGTGCGGGCGCTGGCGTTCGCGCCGGCGGGGGACGTGCTGGTCACGGCGACGTCGGACCTGGGGCTGACCGCGTGGGCGATCCCGCCCGACCGGGTGCCGCTTCCCGATGCCGCGTTCGGCGGCGCGCGGCAGGCGAACTTCGTCGCGATGGAGGCGGGAGTCCCTGCTGGTGCGGCACCGCGGATGCTCGACGTGCTGGGGGCGGCGGCGACCGTTCGCAGCGCGGTGACCGGGCAGGTGCTGGCCGAGGTGACTGGGCCGCCCGGGCACGCGATCGCTGCGGCGGCGTTCTGGGGCGGGCGGGGGGCGACGGGGCGGGCGTTCGTGGCGACGGCCGGGGCGGACGGGCAGTTGATCGCCTGGGACCCGGCGACGGGGGCGCGGTTGGCGGCGGTCACCGCGGCGGGGCCGCTCAAGCTGCTGGCGGTGGACGCGGACGGGTCGCGGCTGGCGTCGGCGACGGCGGCGGGGGACGTGCAAAGGTGGGACACCGCCACCTGGCGGGAAGTCGGGAAGGCCGTCCGGGTGACCAAGGCGGCGGACAAGGGGGAGGTGCTGGCGTTCGCGCCTGACCTGTCGACGTTCCTGGCGGTTGCGCAGGATCGGCCGCCGGGCTGGACGGCTCGGGTGTACCGCACGGCGGATGGCGCATTGGTCTCGGAGGGGATGACGCACGCGGCGCCGGTCACGGCGGCTGCGTTCAGCCCGGACGGTCGGCGGGTGCTGACGGCGGGGGAGGACCACCACGCGCGGGTGTGGGACGCGGCGACCGGGTCACCGGTCGGGCCGGCGCGGCTGAAACATGCGGACAAGGTGCTGCACGCGTCGTTCAGTGCGGACGGGCGGCGGGTCGTGACGGCGGGCAAGGACAAGGTGGCCGCGGTGTGGGACGTCGAGACCGGCGCGCGGGCGTTCGAGATGGACCACGGCGGGGAGGTGTGCCACGCGGTGTTCAGCCCGGACGGGGTGTTCGTTGCGACGTCGATGAAGATGTACTCGGCCCGGGCGTGGGACGCGCGGAACGGGCAGCCGGTGTCGCAGTGGTTCGGGCACCCGTCGAAGGTCGTCGACCGGCTGTGGTTTACGTCGGACTCGCGGCGGCTGGTCACCCACGCGCACGAGCGGAACGAGCGGCGGGTGTACGCGCTGGCGGGGAACGACTGGCCGGTCGGCGACATCGAGAAACTGGCGCGGCTGTTGTCGGGGCGGCGGGTGCTCGGGGCGAGCAAGGCGTCGCGTCTCGGTCCGCAGGAGTACGAGGATCTGCGGGCGGAGTTGTGGGGGAAGTATCCGGAGGTGTTCGCCCCGCCGGTCGCGGCGACCACGCGCCCGGCGGCGCGACCGGCGACGGTGCCGGTCACCCGTCGCTGACCCGCCGCCGGCGGCGCTTCCGGTTGCCATTTGCCGAGTTCTGGCGCATTTTGATACAGTTGCGCTCGGAGGCGCTCCCCCCCCTGCCTGTGTGTGCCGCGTCGTTCCGCCCCGGATGCATTATCAGAACCACCCCAACCCCCCGCCGCGCCCCGGCGGTCACGGCCTGGACGACGATTTCGTCCTGATGGACGGGATCGCCCGGCGGGACCCGACGGCGTTGTCGCGGCTTTACGACCGGCACAGCACGGTCGTGTACACGCTGTGCCTGCGGATCCTGCGGGATCCGGGGATGGCGGAAGACGCGATGATCGACGTGTTTCAGGAGTTGTGGCAGCGATCCGAGCGCTACAACCCGGGCCGCGGGACGCCTATCGCATATTTGCTTACGCTGACGCGGAGCCGGGCGCTGGATCGGGCGCGGATGAAGGGGGCCCGGCCAACGAGTTCGCTGCACGAGAACGAAGACGCCCAGGGACAGGCGCATCCGGCGCTCACGCCCCTTCAGTCGGCGTTGGAGGATGAACGTAGGGTGCTGATCCGGCAGGCGTTGGAGAAGTTGGATCCGAAGTACCGCGAGGTTATGGAGTGCTCCTTTTTTGAGGGTTTGAGTCATACAGAGATCGCGCTGAAGTTGCAGAAGCCGATCGGGACGGTGAAGACGTATCTTCGGCGGGGCCTCATCCAATTGCGGGACTTCGTCCGTAGCCCTGATGATGGAGGCCTCGCGCCCTGACACTTCGCGCGGGGGCCGTGTCGAGAGCTTGTGACGTGATGAATTGCGAACAGCGACGTGATCTGATGCCTTTGTTGTTGGTCGACGCCCTCGAGCCGGCCGAGGCGGCCGCGCTGCGGGCGCACTTGGCGGGCGGGTGCCCGCGGTGCTCGTCGTACCTGGCGGAGGCGGACGCGACGCTGGCGCATTTGCCGTTCGCGCTAGACCCGGTCGTGCCGCCGGTGGCGGCGCGCGGGCGGTTGATGGAACGGGTGGCGCAGCACGCGCCGACGATCGCGACGCACGCGCCGCACTTGGCGGAGCGGCGGCGCGGGTTCCTGCGGCTTCCGGGGTGGGCGCGGGCGGCGATCCCGGCGGCGGCGGCGGCGGCGTGCGTGGTGTTCGTCGCAACCGTGCAATACATGCTGCACGTCCAGCGCGGCCGCGACACCCAGCAGCGGGCGCAGTTCGTCAAGGTCGAGCAGCGGGCGCAGGAACTGGCGGCGCAGATGGCGAAGGACGCGCCGATCCAGCAGGTCATTTACAAGTCGAACAAGCAGTTCAACCTCGAGGACCCGACGCGGTCGTCGAACATGGTCGGCCGGGCGGTGTGGGACGAGCAGCGGAAGGCGTGGCACTTCCGGGCGTTCAACCTGAAGGCGCTGGGGCCGCGCGAGGCGTACCAGCTCTGGTTCGTGACGCCGTACGGGCGGAAGGTGCCGACGCAGACGACGTTCAAGCCGGACGAGCACGGGGACGCGTACATCGTGGTCACGCTGCCGAAGGACGTCGGGCCGATCGCGGGGGCGTTCGTGACGGACGAGCCGTCGGTCGGGACGTTCCAGCCGACGGGGGAGACGCATTTGTCGGGACGGCTGGAGTAGCGCTGGCGGCTTTCGATCGGTAACAGGTGACCGCCCGCGGGCGTCTTGGTTCGCGGGCGTTTTCGTTTTTCCGGGCGACGGGCACAAGGACGGATCGCGCGATGGCCGACACGCCGAGCTATCCGGGGGTGTACGTCGAGGAGGTCAGGCCGGGTGCGGGCGTTCCCGCCGAGCGGGTTCGTCGCGGGCGTCTACGCGCGGACGGACGCGACGCGCGCGGGGTGTGGAAGGCGCCGGCGGGGACCGACGCGCACGTGGTCGGGGCGGTTCGGCCGGCGGTGGCGATCGGTGACGACGACGGCCGGACGCTCAACGCGCGGGGCGTCAACTGCGTCCGGCGGTTTCACGGCTCGGGGGCGGTCGTCTGGGGCGCGCGGACGCTGCGGGGCGCGGACGGGCTGGCGTCGGACTGGAAGTACGTGAACGTCCGGCGGCTGGCGCTTTTCGTAGAGGCGTCGATCGAGCGGGGGTTGCGGTGGGCGGTGTTCGAGCCGAACTGCGAGCCGCTGTGGGCGCGGGTGCGGGCCGCGGTCGAGGCGTTCATGCGGGGCGTGTTCCGGGACGGCGCGCTCCGGGGGGCGACGCCGCGGGAGGCGTTCTACGTCCGGTGCGACCGGACGACGATGACGCAGGCGGACGTGGACGCGGGCGTGTTAATCGTGGCGGTCGGCATGGCGGCGGTGCGGCCGGCGGAGTTCGTGGAACTGCGGGTTCGGGTGATGGTGCGTCCGGGGGAATGTTAGAGCGCGGTCGGACACCGCCCGTGGGTCCGACGCCGCCGCGGAAGCGGTCCGCAAGCGGGCCGGCTAAACTTCGGCGAGTCGGGTGTGGTGGCGGGCGGGGCGTGATCGCAATAGAGTTTAAGACGGCATGAACTCGACCTTCTCCCGCGTCTCTTTCGTGCTCGCGATCGCGCCGGTTTGCTTTGCGATCCCGCCGAAGGGTCATGTGGCGGAGATGAGTTATCTTGATAACGGGGTGGTTCGGCTGGGGGTGGACGTGAGGTTGGGCGGGGCGGTGACGCACTTGTCGAAGTCGACGGAGGCGGCGAAGGCGGGGGCGGCGGCGGGGGAGCCGCCGGTGAACGTCGTCAACAGTTGGGACTGGGGGCGGCAGGTGCAGATGTCGTATTACGGGGGGCCGGTGCCGTTCACGCCGGGGGGGAAGCAGCCGGCGGCCCAGTGGCGGGAACTGGGGTGGAACCCGGTGCAGGCGGGGGATCATTTCGGGAATGCGTCGAAGGTGCTCGAGCACCGGAACGACGGGAAGACGATTTACGTGAAGTGCGTGCCGATGCAGTGGCCGCTGGACGACGAGCCGGCCGAGTGCACGTTCGAGACGTGGTACGCGCTGGAGGGGAAGACCGTGCGCGTGCGGGCGCGGTTGAACAACGCGCGCGGCGACAAGACGCAGTACGCGGCGCGGATGCAGGAGCTGCCGGCCGTGTACACAAACGGGCCGTTTCACCGACTGATGACGTACCGCGGCGAGCGGCCGTTCACGGGCGGGGAGTTGTCGCGGATCGACCACCCGATGGGGAAAGACGGGTCGGCGTGGGCACATTGGCTGGCGAGCGAGAACTGGGCGGCGCTGGTGGACGACGACGGGTGGGGGCTGGGGGTGTGGAACCCGGGGTGCTACGCGTTCTGCGGCGGGTTCTCGGGGATGCCGGGCAAGGGCGGGCCGGCGGATGCGCTGACGGGATATCTCGCGCCGCTGCGGCAGGAGATCCTCGATCACGACGGGCGGCACGAGTACGAGTATCAGTTGATCCTCGGGACGCTGAAGGAGATCCGGGGGCACGTGTACGCGAGCGCGAAGCGGCCGGGGCCACCGGCGTGGGTGTTCGAGAAGGATCGGCAGGGGTGGCGGTACGGGAACGCGACGGACGCGGGGTGGCCGATCCGGGGGGAACTGGACGTGCGACTGGAGGGGGAGGACCCGCAGTTGATCTCGCCGGTGGCGTTCTGGCGGGCGGAGGACGCGCCGGTGTTGTACGTCCGCGCGGCGGTGAAGGGCGAACACAAGACGGGGCAGGTGTTCTTCAGCTTGTACGATGCGGCGGGGAAAGCGCGGTACGCGAAGCCGGTGGACTTCCAGGTGGTGCCGGACGGCGCGTGGCGGACGTATGAAGTGCGACTGGCGGACTCGCCGGAGTACAAGGGGGTGATCACGGGACTGCGGATCGACCCGGCGCCGGCGGGGAGGGCGGGGGAGTGGGTGAAGGTGAAATCAGTTGGGTTTGGGCGGTGACGCGGTCGGCGATGGTGCGCCACGAGCGGCGGGCTAGGTGGGGCGGTGGCGCACGATGCGGGGCGCGTTTCTGGCAAGGGGCGGGGGTGTGGTTTATCTTACGCGGTTATGAACCTTCAACACTTCGCGCGGGCGGCTTGGGTCGGGGCGGTGATTGGCGTGGCGGCCGGTGGGTGTAACTCGGGGGGGCCAGCGGGGGCGGCGGCATCGGCGGGGGCCGCGGCGGCGGAGGTGCGGGATGTGAAAAACAACACGAATAAGGTGTTCGTGGCGGAGAACGCGTCGGGCACGCTGGGGTCGATCGAGCGGGTAGACCCGGGGCTCGACGCGTTGCTCGCGAAGGACGCGAAGATCGAGATTTTGGCGAAGGGGCTGGACTGGTCGGAAGGGCCGGTCTGGTCGACGAGGGACAACTGCCTGTACTTCTCCGACGTGCCGCAGAACGTCGTGTACCGGTGGAAGGAGGGGCAGGGCGTCGCGCCGTACCTGAAGCCGAGCGGGTACACGGGGACGACGCCGCGCGGCGGGGAGCCGGGATCGAACGGGCTGACGATCGACAATGACGGTCGGCTGGTGCTGTGCCAGCACGGGGATCGGCGGGTGGCGCGGCTGGAGAAGGACGGGACGTTCGCGACGCTCGTCGACCGGTTCGAGGGGAAGCGGTTCAACAGTCCGAACGACCTGTGTTTCGACGCGAAGGGGAACTTGTTCTTCACCGACCCGCCTTACGGCCTCGTGGGCAACCTGAAGGACCCGACGAAGGAGCTGCCGCACCAGGGCGTTTACCGGCGGTCGGCCGACGGGAAGGTGACGCTGGTGACGAAGGAGATCAAGTTCCCCAACGGGGTCGCGCTGTCGCCGGACGAGCGGACGCTGTACGTCGCGGAGTCGAACGGGCAGAAGCCGGTGATCTGGGCGCACGACTTGGCGGCGGACGGGACGGCGTCGAACGCGCGCGTGTTCTTCGACGCGGCCCCGCTGGCGGCCAAGAAGCGCAAGGGGGCGCCCGACGGGTTGAAGGTGGACGAGAAGGGGAACTTGTGGGCGACCGGGCCGGGCGGGGTGATGATCGTCTCCCCGGAGGGGAAGCACCTCGGGTCGATCCTGACCGGGGAGGCGACGGCGAACTGCGCGTGGGGGGACGACGGGTCGACGCTGTACGTGACGGCGGACATGTACCTCGTGCGGGTGAAGACGACGACGCGGGGGAAGATGCCGTAGGGGTGGCGGGGGCGTTGTTCGGCGAGTCGGGCGTCGCAGGACGCGGCCCCGCTCGCGGGCCGGCTAAACGGGACGGCTCGTTCGCCCGGCGCCGAGGTTATCGGACGCCGTGCTGGCGCCGGTCAGATCTACTTGCCTAAACCGATCGCGACGTCCGATTAGTAGAGGACACGCGCCGCGGCCTCGCGCCCCCCTTTTCCGGGCGCGGGCCGATGGGCCGGCGCGGTTCCTCACCATGAAGAAGACGAGCGCGGTAGTCGGGTTGGTTGCGGGGGTGGTGGCGGTCACGGCGTGGCCGGTGGTCGCGCGGGCGCAGGCGGAGCCGGGCGCGGCGCTGGGGGCGACGAACGGGCTGACGTCGCAGCGGTATTTGGGCACGGGCAAGGGCGTGATCGTCGCGGTGCTGGATTCGGGTGTGGACGTGAAGCACCCGTCGCTGGCGGGGGCGCTTTACTCGCAGAAGGACTTCACGGGGGAGAAGATCCTTGACGACTCGATTCGCGGGCCGGGGCACGGCACCGGGATCGCCGGGATCATGGTCGGACGCGGCGGGCAGTACACCGGCCTGGCGCCGGCGGCGCGGTTGATCAACGCGCGGGTGGACGACAGCCAGGACGTCGCGACCGATCTGTGGGCCGGGTCGGGGCTGATCTGGTCGGCGAAGAAGGGCGCGAGGGTGGCGAACGTCTCGTTCGGCAGCCGGCTGGACTCGGGCGGGCAGCTCACCGAGCGGTTCACGCTCGTGTGCGACTACGTGGCCGAGCGGTACGGGGTGAACGTGACCGTCGCGGGCGGGAACGACGGCAACCGGGACGGGAGCTCGGTCAACCAGGTGCCGGCGGACAACTACAACGGGTACACGGTCGGCGCGGTCGGCGCGAACTACGTGAACGCGGCCGACTTCTCGAACTACGCCCAGCCGGAGGACCGGCGGACGAAACCCGACCTGATGGCGCCGGGGGTGGGCGTCGTCGCGCCGCTGGCGAACTGGGAGCGGCGGGGGGACGACCACGGCCCGATGACCGGCACGAGCTTCGCCGCCCCGATGGTGGGCGGGGTGCTGGCGCAGATGGTCGGGTACGGCAAGGCGAAGGAACTGCCGACGAACCCCCTGCTGCTCAAGGCGGTGCTGCTGACGACGGCGACGAAGGCGCTGGACACCGACGGCACTCCCTGGGAGCCGCGGAAGGGGAAGGAGGACAAGTACTACAAGCGGGTGATCAGCAAGCCGCTGGACAACGAGCAGGGCGCGGGGATGCTCGACGCGGTGGCGGCGTACCGGTTGTACAGCCGGACGAAGTCGCGGTCGACGCCGGTCAACGTCTGGAAGGAGGGGGCGCTGGCGGGGAACAAGTCGAGCGAGATGAAGCTCGGCAAACTGGCGGCGGGGCAGCGGGTGGACGCGACGCTGACGTGGTACCGGCACGTGACGTACAAGGACCGCGGCGAAGAGGGGTTCGACGACGACGACACGCTGGAGTCGGGGAGCCTGGCGGACTTCACGCTGCGGCTGCTGAGGGACGGGGAGCCGGTGGTCGCCAGCGACAGCAGCGCGGACAACCTCGAGCACTTGTCGTGGACGCTTGACGAGGCGGGGAGCTACTCGCTGCAGGTGTACCGGTTCAAGGAGGGCGGGATCGCGAGCGAGAAGTTCGCGGTGGCGGCGCGGGTGCTGAAGGACAGCGCGGCGTCGCTGTCGCTGGTGCGGCAGGCGGGGGTTTCGCGGTCGCTGGACGAGGGGGCGTTCGGCATCGCGGGGGCGTTCGGGGCGTCGGCGGTGCCCGAGCCGGGCGTAGGTGGCGCGATCGCCTTCTGCGCCACCGGCGCCCTCGCGCGACGACGCCGGCGGCGCGGATGAACGCCGCGGGGTCGCGACCGGTTGCCTGACCGCCGCGGTCACGCCCCCCGCGCCTCCGATCCTCCCGACGCGCCCCCGTTACCGGAACGTCGGCGGCGCCAGGTACTCCCATCCTCCCGCGGCGCTGGCCTGCCCTTGCGCCGTCCGTGCGACGTGCTGTAGTTGCGGGGTGACCTGCGCGGGCGGCGGGGTTTCGATCAGCCGCCCGACGGCCTGCTGGCCGCCGCCCGGGCGGAACGCGGCGGGGTTCCACTGCCAGCGGCCGCTGCGGCAGAGGTCGAGCATTTCCTTGACCGAGTAGCCGACGGCGCCCTGCGCGCGGAGGTGGGTGCGGATCTCGTTCCAGAGGACCCGCTCGCGCGGGGGCGGGGCGTAGCGCTTGCGGTAGGGGACGCGCTGGCCCTGCATCAGCGTGAGCAGGCCTTCCATCTTGAACGGGTTCTGCTCGTGCACGAGGTCGCGGCGGAAGGCGGTGCTGGGGCCGTTCTCCTGGTAGAACTCGACGTACGCCGCCGCCCCGGCGAGGTCCACCGACTCGCGGCAGGCGCGCCAGAACGGGGTGTCGAAGCGCGTGTTGAACCGGTAGTGGATCGCGAGGAAGTCGCGGATGAAGTCCCAGTTCTGGCCGCAGTGGCGGTTGTACAGGTTGATTAGCGCGGGCCCGGGGTCGTTGGCGCTGTCGATCAGCGCCTCGGCGAGGACGTACGATTCGTCGCAGATCGCGCCGAGGCTGGTCGCCTCGAGCGGCTCGACGAAGCCGGCGGCGTTGCCGATCGCGACCACGTTCGCGACCCAGGCGCGCTCGTAGCGGCCGCTGACGAACTTGACGATCCGCGTCGGGCCGACCTTCGGGTTGGCGGCGCGGAACTCGCGCTCGGCGTCGTCGTCGGTGATGAAGGCGGACGAGTAGACGTACCCGCGGTTGACCCGGTGCTCGTGGTCGATGCGCCAGCACCAGCCGGCGTCCATCCCCTCGCAGGTCGTGTAGGGGCGGATCGGCTCGTCGGCCGCCCGCTCCCACCCGCCGACGACCGCGCGGTCGCAGAACAGGGTCGGCTTGTAGCTGACGAACGGCTCGCCGAGCGTCTTGCCCAAGAGGAGCGAGCCGAAGCCGGAGCAGTCGACGTAGAGGTCGGCGGACAGCGTGCGGCCGGACGCGAGCAGCAGCGAGGCGACGCCGCCGGTCACGGCGTCGCGCCGGACCTCGCGCACCGTGTCCTCGACGAACTTGACGCCGGCCCGGGCGGCGTGGGCTTCGAGGAACGCGACGAACGTGACGTTCTCGACGTGGTAGCCGAAATCGCGGTTGACGACCGGCTCGCCCTTGGGGCCGCGGGCGAACGCGCGGTCGTGCGAGCAGAGGGCGGAGTTGACGCACGCGAACTCCATCGCGTCGTCGCAGTAGAAGCCGATCGGCCGGCGGAGGTCGTTCCAGGTCGCGTTGAGCTGCGGCGCGAACGTGTAGTCGAAGAAGCGCCGGGGTCCCCATCGCACGAACCGCAGGCCGAGCTTCCACGTCGGCTGGGCCTCGCGGACGAAGCGGTCGGGGTCGACCCCCAGCAGGCCGTGGAGGTACTGCGGGAGCGCGAGCGTCGACCCCTCGCCGACGCCGATGATCCCGATCTCCTTCGAACGGACGATGGTAACGGCGAGCTCGGGCAGGCGAGCTTTGAGCGTGAGCGCGGCGATCAAGCCCGCGCTGCCCCCGCCGACGACAAGGACGTTCTCGACCATGATGTGCACCCTCAGACGTGGAGAAAAGACGTGGACGGCCGGCCGTCGCGGGTGAACCGGGGCGGCACCGCCGTTAGCGCCATTTTCACATGGTGCAGATCAAAAAGAAAGCCACTGGGCGCCGTTGCGCCCGGTGGCAGGTGGTCTTGGGGTTAACCGATGGCTTTGCGAGGCTAGGCGGACTCTTTCCGCCGGGTCGGCTCGGGCTTGATCTCGAACAGGTTGCGCTTGCCGTGGATCACGTCCTCGCTGAGGACGTACTTGCCGCCCTGGCCCTCCTCTGGGAGGCGGTACATCAGGTCGAGCATGATCTCTTCGCACACGGCCCGCAGGGCGCGGGCCCCGGTGTCGCGCTTGAGCGCGCGCTCGGCGATGATCTCGAGGGCGCCGGGCGTAAACTCGACCTCGCTCCCCTCCATGCGGAAGAACTTCTGGTACTGCTTGACCAGCGCGTTCTTCGGGGACGTCAGGATGTTGATCAGCGTCGGCACGTCGAGCGGCTCGAGCGTCGCGCACACCGGGAGGCGGCCGACGAACTCCGGGATCATCCCGAACTCGACCAGGTCCTCCGGCTGCACCTGCGCGAGCATCTGTGCGCGGTCGCGGGCGGTTTCCAGCGGCGAGTTCTCGCTGCCGAACCCGATCTGCCGCTTGCCGAGGCGTTTGCGGATCAAATCTTCCAACCCGACGAACGTCCCGCCGCAGATGAACAGGATCTGCGACGTGTCCATCTGGATGTACTGCTGCTCGGGGTGCTTGCGGCCGCCCTGGGGGGGGATGTTGGCGATCGTGCCCTCGAGCATCTTCAGCAGGGCCTGCTGGACGCCCTCGCCGGACACGTCGCGGGTGATGCTAACGTTGTTCTGGGTCTTGCCGATCTTGTCGATCTCGTCGATGTAGACGATGCCGCGCTGGGCGGCCTCGAGGTCGTAGTCGGCGTTCTGCAGGAGCTTGAGCAGGATGTTCTCGACGTCCTCGCCGACGTAGCCGGCCTCGGTCAGGGTCGTCGCGTCGCCGATCGCGAACGGGACGTTCAGGATCCGGGCGAGGGTCTTGGCGAGCAGGGTCTTGCCGCTGCCGGTCGGGCCGATCAGCAGGACGTTGCTCTTGTCGATCTCGACGTCGTTCTCCTTCTTCTCGGCGGACGCGCCACCGCCGGCCGGGTCGCCGCCGACGCTGAGCCGCTTGTAGTGGTTGTGGACGGCGACCGACAGCGCCTTCTTCGCCCGCTCCTGTCCGACGACGTACTGGTCGAGGAACTCCTTGATCTGGCGGGGGCTGGGGATCGAGTTGAACAGCGGCTGGGCGCTGGTCAGCTTGCGCTTTTCCTGGCGGATGATGTTGTGCGCCAGGTCGACGCAGTTCGCGCAGATGTAAACGTCGGACGGCCCCTCGACCATCGGCCCGACGTCGCGGCTGGACTTACCACAGAATGAGCAGGTCGTCACGCGTCGTCCTCGGAACCCACCTTGGGGGTTGTTCGTGTTGCTCGGCGGGTTACCACTCCCGCCACCACCGTTGCCGGTGCGTCGATCGTTAGGCATCGGCTGGCCTTCCTTTGATCGGCCCAAGGCGTCGAGCGCCGACACCCTGCAAAACCATGGCCGCGTCCCGCACGTAACGGCGCCTCAAAACGGCTTGAGGGTCACGCGTAGCCCCGGGTCGGCATGGGAGTTACCGGGCGGTCCGGCACTCCCCTCGCTCTGGTCATCTATCGAATATCACCCGGGGCGGACTTGATTGAGATCCGCGACGATTCATCGCCGCCCCGGCGCACGTGCCCATCTTAGGCGACGCCCGACTAGTTTGGAACGCCCGCCCACGCGGATTCTGCGCCGATTCGCCCCCCTTTTCCCCGGGGTTCGCCCCGCTGCTACTTGTCCGGCGGCAGCACGTCGAACCCGTGGGGTCCGGTTCTCGGACCCTCCTTCGCCTTCTGTTCCGCCGCCGCCGCGGCCGCCTTGACCGAGCCGATCAATATCGCCTTCGCCTTCTCATACTCCTCGGTGGTCATCTTTCCCTCCTTGTGCAGCCGGCGGAGGTCGGACAACGTGAACCCCTCACCGCTTGTGTCCCCCTCGTCCTGCATCCACCGCCTGTAGAACACCACGCCTCCGAAGAAGATCAGGAGGATCACGATCAGCAGGATTGAGCCGACCAGGATGTTCCGCGACTTCTCGTCCGAGAGTTGGGCCAGCACGGCGACGGAGGCGGGGAGCGCGGGCATCTCCGCCATGCTATCGTGTCGCGGACGCCAGGGTCAATCGGATCAATCGGCCGGAAGCACGGGGCAAGGCCGGTGCGGTTGGTTACACTGTCGGGACTTTCGCGAAACGGGGTGACCATGTCCGACGCGATTGCAGGAGCGCCGCCGACCGCCACGACCGCCACCGACGACCGAACACCCGCGCCGGCCCGATGGCCGTGGTGGCTCGCGCTTTACCTGGCCTGCTTCGCCGGCGCGAGCGTCGGCTGGTTCCGCACGCGGCCGCTCTTCCGGTCGGAGGTGATGGTTCAGTTCACACCGCGCACGTGGGGCGTGACCGAGCCCGCGCGGCCGCCGCTCGACCCGGATTTCATCGCGGGCCAAGTTCACATCGCCGCGTCCGAGCGGGTCGTCGACCAAGCGACCCGCGGCCCGTTGTGGAAGAAGACGGGGCTCCCCGCGACCCCCGCGGCGATCGAGGTGGTTCGGCGGAATCTGGACGTGCGCTCCGCCCCAGGAGGCATCCTCACGCTGGCGTTCGCCCACCCGGACCCGACCGTGGCGCAGGCGGTGGCGCAGGCCCTCGCGCGGTCGTACTACGAGATCTCGGTTAACCGCACGGCGGCGGACGGCATGACTCGCGCCCGCCTGCTCGAGGACCGGCGGCTGTCCTTGTGGAACGACATCGCGCGGCTCGACAGGGAGTTGCTGGAGACGGCGCAGGAGTACGGTGCGGCCGACCTCTCGATCCTCCACACGTTTCGGACACAGGAAATGTTACGACTCGAGCGCGAGGTGCGTGACGCGACGTCCCCCGCCACCACCCGGGGCACGACCCGCCCCGCGCCGGCGTGGCTGGTCGACCGCTACAAGCAGGCGCGGGGGAGGCCGCGGACGTCGGGCGGATCGTGCTCAGAGTTCGGGACCTGAACCGCCAACGCGACGAGGCGCACCGCGACCGGGCGGAGGTCGAACAGCGGCTCAAAATGCTGTCGATGGACAGCGCACTGCCCGGCGTGATCAACCTCCTCTTCGACGGCAGCCTGCCCGCGTCTCCCACGATCGACCACCGACCGCGCAACGCCGCCCTCGGCACCCTCGCCGGCCTTCCGCTGTTCCTGCTCGCGCACCTCGCGCTGCGCGCCTGGCGGACGCGCCGCCGCGTCGTCTACGCCCGCACCGCCTTCCCGCTGATCACGCGCGAGCCGAAGCCGGCCGTGCCGATCCCCGCCGACGGGCCGCCCGACCCCGCCGCGCCCGCCCATCCCGCAACCGCCGGGTAACATGGCGGTCGTGATGCGACACATCCCCGCACTCTTCCTCGTCCTCCTCGCCGTGCCGCCCGCCGCGCGGGCCGCCGTCCCGGCCGCCGCGCTCGACCGCGCCGACCTGATGCGGTTCCTCGACGACGCCGGCCGCGCCCAGCCGGTGCGCACGCCCGCCGACTGGCAGCGCCGCCGCCGGCTGATCCTCGATGGCATGCAGCAGGTCATGGGCCCGGTGCCCGACGAGTCGCACAAAGTTCCGCCCGACCTCAAGGTGCTCGAAACCGTCACCCTCGACGGCGGCGTCACCCGCAAGCGCATCGACTTCGCCGTCGAAAAGGGCGACCGCCTCCCCGCCTACCTGCTGATCCCCGCCAACCTCAAATCCCGCGCCCCGGCCGTCCTCTGCCTCCACCAGACGACCAAGATCGGCAAGGGCTCCCCCGCCGGCGTCGGCGTCCGCCCGACCCTCTTCTACGCGCTCGAGCTCGCGAACCGCGGCTACGTCACGCTCGCCCCCGACTACCCCTCGTTCGGCGACTACCGCACCGACCCCAACGCGCTCGGCTACGCCAGCGCCACGATGAAGGGCGTCTGGAACCACATGCGGTGCGTCGACCTGCTCCAGTCGCTCGACGAGGTCGACCCGGAGCGGATCGGCTGCGTCGGCCACTCGCTCGGCGGGCACAACACGATGTTCGTCGCCGCGTTCGACGTCCGCATCAAGGCCGCCGCGTCGAGTTGCGGCTTCACGTCGTTCCCCAAGTACTACAACGGCAACCTGACCGGCTGGAGCGGTCCTGCGTACATGCCGCGCATCGCGAAGGTCTACGACAAGGACCCGCGCCGGATGCCGTTCGACTTCCCCGAGGTCGTCGCCGCCCTCGCCCCCAGACCGATCCTCGCCGCCGCCCCCACGCGCGATCACAACTTTGACGTCGGCGGCGTGAAAGACTGCATCACCGCCGCCCGCCCCGTCTACGGACTGCTGGGCGCGAAGGAGAACCTCGCCGCCCTCCACCCCGACGCCCCGCACGAGTTCACGGACGAGATGCGCACGGCGACCTACGAGTTCTTCGACCGGCACCTGAAGCGGGCGGCGGGGAAGGGGCGAGAATGACAACGGTCACGCCGCCCGAAGCCTTGGACGACGCCGAGGCGTTCGCCCCGCCCCGGCCACCGATCGTGAGGCTGACCCTCCTGGCGCTCCTCTACATCAGCGTCGCGGCGGCGGGCGCGTGGCTGTTCACCCGCCCGATCTATCGGGCCGAGGCAAGGCTGTTCTACGACCTCCCGGTCGTCTCCGGTTCGATGCACCAAATCGAGCCGCCAGCGAACCCCGGCGCGGCCGCAACTCGGTTGCTATCGCAACAGGCCATCGACCAAGCCATAGCGAGTCCGCAGTGGGCGGCGACCGGCGACCGCCGTTCCGCCACGTCGTTCGAACGACGCCTGACAGTTCGCCAGGCCCAGCGCGCCGTCATCGTGCAGTTCCTCGACACCGACCCCGCGAAGGCGACCGCGGCCGTCCAGGCCATGGTGCATGTCGCCGACGCCTCCCCCGCGGGAATCGCTCTGGCGAATCGAGCGATTGCCGACGCCAAAGTAGCCCACAAAGACGCGCGGGCCACGGTGCAACAGATCGACCTCGAACTACGGAAGGTGGCCGAAGAGTACGGCAGCACTGACCTGCAATTCCTCGTCCGGGGCAAAGCGTCGCAGCTGGCGCATATCGAGCGAACCCTGACCGAGGAGGGCCCGGCCGCGCCCGCACCGCTGCGCGACCGGGCGATGGAACTGCGCGTCTATGCGGCGTATCTCCGCTCCGAGCTCGAAATGATGCGCCGTGCGGCGTCCGCAGCGGCCGAGCTTCAGACCCGCCGGACGGCCGCGGTTCGAGAGATGCTCGCGGCGGGCGTGGAGGTCGAACGACGCAGTAGCAGCCAGCCTCCGACCGTCGACCTGCGCCCCGCCGTCCCCGGTGCCCCTTCGATCTACCACGGCCGCCGCAACGCCACTTGGGCCGCGGTCGCGGCCGCGTTCTCCTGCCTCCCGCTCTCCGTGCTCGCCACCCGTCTGTGGCGGCGGCGGCACGCCGCGTCCGTTCGACAGGCGTTCCCCGTTCAGGCGCTCGCACCAACCGCGACGCCGGCTTGAGCGGCCCTTACATTAGCGCGGCCGTCATGCCCGTTCTGCCCCCTCACCGCCACTTCAGCGCCAGCTTCTCCCCGTGCTGCTTGTGCTTCGGGTCCAGGCACCGCAGCTCGAACGTCCCCCCCGCCTCCGCCAGCGTCAGGTCCACCCACCCGCGCGCCTTGCCCGGCTGGAACACCCACGCGGTCGACGGCAGGTTCACCAGGTGCAGGCCGTCGCGCTCGACGTGCCGCCAGTCGTGCGTGTGCCCGAACACCAGCGCCTTGACCTGCTTGCGCGGCAGCAGCGCCGCCAGCAGCGCGGGCGCGTCGATCAGTCCGGTCACCTTTGGCTTCTTGTCCAGGTTCGGGTCGTGGTGCACCGCCACGATCGCCGGCTTGTCCGGCCGCGCGTCGAGCGCCTTGGTCAGCCACGCGAGTTGCTCCTTCCCCACCGCGCCGGGCGTCTTCGCGACCACGTCGAGCGAGTCGAGCATCACGAAGTTCGCCCGTTCTCCTTCGACCACGCAAACCTGTCGCTCGCCGAGCCCGTCCTGCCGCGCCACGTCCTTCGGCAGCGCCGCGGCGAAGTTCGCCCGGTGGTCGTGGTTCCCCATCGCCAGGTGGATCGGCAGTCCCCCCTCGCGCAGTGGCCGCAGGCCGTCGATGAGCGTCGCGTAGTCTTCCGGGTTGCCCTGGTGGTGCGTCAGGTCCCCGGTGACCAGCACCCCCGCCGGCCGTACGGGCAGCGCCAGCACTTCCCGTGTCACCTGCGCCAGCGCGTCCCAGGGCACCGCGTTCATTTTTCCGAACGTCCGGTCCGCGTCCACGTGGATGTCCGACACCAGAGCGAACCGGTGCGGGTCGACGCCCGGCCCGTCCGCCGCAAACCCCCACCGCGACAGCACCCCCGCCGCCCCCGCCGCCAAAGCCCCCTGAAGAAACCCGCGCCGCGACAACGGAGGAAGCGTGATCGGCATGATCGTGTGGTCCTTTCGCCGGCCATCCTACCCCGCAGCCGATCCGTCCGCACCCGGGCGCGCCTAAGACGGATTCCCCAACACCCCCGCCCGAGGCGCCGGTACAATGCACCCACGGGCCCGGCGGCGTTCGCCGCGGCGTACGACATCCCGCCCAGTCGCGACGGACACGGGGACACGCGCGAACACCGGTGCGACGCCACAGCCGCCATCTTCTTCATCCACGGCGACTGACCAACGTCATCATCATCCTTCATTCGCTTTGCACACCGGCCGCGCCCGCGCCCCCGCCGCCCCACCGCGACGCTTTCCCGAAAGGAGCTTCGCATGAAGCCCCACGACAACCGGAGGAGGGCCCTCCGCCGACGCCGCGACAACCGCGCGCGCCCGGCGTTCACCCTCCTGGAACTCCTCGTGGTGATCGTCCTGATCGCCGTCGTCACCGCCATCCTGCTGCCCACGGTCAACCGCACTCGCTGTGGCGGCTCGACCCGCGTGAAGTGCGGCAGCAACCTCCGCCAGATCGGACAGGCCATGCTGATGTACGCCAACGAGAACACGGGCGCCTACCCGCGCACCATCTACCTGCCCGGCGCCCACCCCACCTTCTCCGAGGATGCCACGGACGGGGCCACCGGGCGCGACCCGTTCGGCCTGAATGGCCAGCCCGGCCTCGTTGCACCCAATGACGTCGCCGCCGCGATCTGGCTCATCCTCCGCACCCAGGACATCACCACCGAGATCTTCACCTGCCCGAGTTCCAACACCGACAAGGATCTGCTCGGCAACCCGCCGGCCGCGGGCGCGACCGCCCAGAATAAGACCTCCTTCACCAACCTGTCCAAGCACCTCGCCTACGGCTTTGCCAACCCCTACCCCTCCCCCGCCGCGGCCAATGACGGTTACAAGTGGAACAACAAGCTCGGTGCCGAGTTGGCCGTCGCCGCCGACCGCGGCCCCACCACCACCGGCACCTACGACGTCACCGCGCCCGCCGACTACAACGCCAGTGCCGCTGTCATGAAGAAGGCCAACTCCCCCAACCACTTGGGCGAGGGCCAGAACGTCCTGTTCGGCGACGGCCACGTCGAGTTCGTCCAGAACCCGTTCTGCGGCACCCAGCGGGACCACATCTACACCAACGCCCCCGCCGCCGGCGTCACCACCAGCCGCAAACTTCCGGTTGGCCCCGACGCCATTCCCGGCTGGTACGGCGACAGCGTCCTCCTTCCGCTCGGCAATTGACCGCCCGAGCCGGGCACCCCCACGGATGAAGAGACAAGGCCCGCTGGAATGCGGGCCTTGTTCGCTTCGCTCCCGCACCGGCCTCTCCCGTCGGGCACGCAACATTTCCCCCCCGCGAACCGTCCTACATCGGATAAGATGCCCCGTCCGTCCCACGCGCACCCGCGCACGGAGGTCGCCATGCGAAACGATCCGTCCCGCCCGCTCCGGCGGCTGCTCCTCGCCGCCGCCCTCGCCCTGCCCCTCGCCCACCCCCCCGCTACTGCCCGCGCCGCCGACGCCCCGCCCGGCGAGGTCCGCGCCCTGATCGACCAGCTCGGCGACGCCGACTTCGCCCGCCGCGACGCCGCCGCGACCAAGCTCAGGGCCATCGGCAAGCCTGCCCTCCCCGCGCTGAAGGAGGCGCTGACCCATCCCGACGCCGAGGTCGTGACCCGCGCGCAGGCGCTGATCAAGCGGATCGAGGTCCGCCCGGTCCCCGCCCCCGACCCGGCCGTCGCCAACGGCCCCCTCGGCACGTCCCGAATGCGCCTCAGTGTCGTCAACGGCAACCGCGTCTACGACGTCAGCGAGGGCGGCCGCGACGTCCGCATCACCGAGGGCCCCGACGGCATCGTCATGGTCGTGACCGGCCTGATCGGCAACGAACGCGGCACCGAGGAGTTCACCGCCCGGGACGCCGAGCAGCTCAAGGCCGAACACCCCGAGGCCCACGCCCTGTTCGAGCGGTGGACCGGTGGCGGTGGCCCGGGCGCGGTGATCGGTGGCCGGATCCGTCTGGGCGGCGCCGGCGGCATCCAGATCAACCGCGTCCGCCCGCCCGCCGCCGCGATCGACGAGGTCGACCAGCTCCGCGCCCGCCTCGACAAGCAGATGCGCGACGCGCACGTCAAGGACGCCGGCCGCGCCGCCGTGAACCGCGCCGTCGAACAGCTCGCGGCCGCCCGCGCCACCGGCCCGATCGAGAAGTACACCGAGCAGGCCGACGCCGCCCGCAAGGTCTTTGAAGAGCACAAGCTCGACCCCGGCGAGCTCCTCCCCCCGCCCGCCAAGGCGCGCCTGGGCGTTCAGGTCAGCACCGAGGACGGCCGCCTGTTCGTCATGCAGGTGCAAGACAACAGCCGCGCCCAGCGCCTCGGCCTCAAGCCCGGCGACCAGATCCGCAAGATCGCCGGGAAGGACCTCGCGACCGTCGCCGAACTTCGCAAGGTGGTCACTGCGAACGAAGCGGGCCTGACGGTGGACGTCACCCGCGATGGCCAGGAACTGAAGCTCGAAGAGAAGGTGACCGGGCCCCCGCCGAAGTAAGTGCCGCGGGAGGGACTCGAACCCCCAACTCCCGGAGTTTGAATCCGGCGCCTCTGCCGATTGGGCCACCGCGGCGGAACCGTGGGATGACGTTGCGGGCGGAGGGGCGGATCGGGTTACCCGTCTCGCCCGTTGTCCGAGGTCTCCCGTTCTCCCCTTCTCCCCCCGCTCCCAGTGCTGTAGGCGGGATTCGAACCCGCACTATCCGGACTCTCATTCCGGCGCCTCCTGCCATTTGGGCTACCGCAGCGTGATCAGTCGGCGGCGGGCGGTACGCGGGGGGCGGGACAGCTCCGCTGCCTACCTCCTGCCGACCGCCTGCTCCCCCAGTGCCACAGGTGGGATTCGAACCCACACTATCCGGATTCTGAGACCGGCGCCTCCTGCCGATTGGGCTACCGTGGCATCACGAACATTCGAAGCGGAAGCTGCAGGAGTCGAACCTGCCAGGCCCTTACCAGAGCCCCCCGGTTTTCGAGACCGGTCCCCGCGCCAATGGGGTCAGAGCTTCCGACGTTATCGCTCACAACAAACAGCGACTCTTCAAGAGCACGTCAGGAGTCGAACCTGACAGGGCCAAGGTTGCAGCTTGGCCGCCGACCGTCGGCGCCGTGCTCGAACGATGGGTGCGGAAGGACTCGAACCTCCGACGGCCTCAGTGAGGCTCCAGATCTACAGTCTGGCGCAATCGCCGCTCTGCCACACACCCGAACGAACGCCTCGTGCGGGACTCGAACCCGCTCCAACACCTCGACAGGATGCCATGCGAACCCTTACACCAACGAGACTCACCGACCAGGGCGGACAGGGGAATCGAACCCTCGCCACGACATTCACAGTGTCGGGTGCTGCCACTACACCATGACCGCCAACGCTTCGCGGACGAACACCAGCGGAAGAGGAGGGGCTCGAACCCTCACCGCCCGATCGGGCGGCCGCGTTTAGCAAACGCGTGCGGCGAAACCGCTATCCGCCTCTCTTCCGAATCACGCTCATGCCCCCGCCAGGAATCGAACCTGAATCTCGAGCTTCGCACGCTCGCGTGGTCTCCGTTCCACCACGGGGACAGATCGACGGGTGAGGGATGAATCGATCACCGGAATCCCGGGTTGCCCGTATCACGGGCGCCTCGCCCGTGTTCACGCCCTAGGGGCGCGGCGTTCGTGATGCGGGCAGCTCGCACAGCCGCGACCTGCTCATCCCTCACCCCTCCTCGTTCGTTGCCATCGCCCCCGCCAGGATTCGAACCCGGAACGCGACGTTCGAAGCGTCGCATGATTTCCGTTTCACCACAGGGGCTGAGTCTCGCCGTTACGTTCGCTGCACCCGTCCCCGGCCGGACTCGAACCAGCAACTTGGAGTTAGAAGCTCCGCATGATTTCCGGTTTCACCACGGGGACCGCACAAAGCCCAATGCCGGCCTCGAACCGACGACTCGTCCTTACGAGGGACGCGTGATGCCGACTTCACCAATCGGGCGGGACGCGCCGCGTGCGGCGCACGAAAAAGCCCCGAGGTCCTCACCGGGCCTCGGGGCTGGAAGTCTGCGAAGACTCGCTCAGCACCTCACCCGGTGTTCACGCAAAGACTCAGACGACGACGACGGTCCGCGGATAGCCGATAGCCGGCCGCGCGGCAGGTGCGTGACGTGCGCCGGTCGCGATCGTGCGACCGGGGGGCGTGCGAACTCGTGTGGGTCGTCGTGTTCATGGGAATCACCTTCACCCCCCTATACGGCGACCCCCGCCGCCTCTGACAACGGCGGCGGGAATTTCCGGCCGGCGGCCCGACCGTCACATCCCGCCCAGCATCCCCGGTGGCAGCCCCATGGCCTGCGCCTGCTTCTGCATCTCCTCCTGCATCATCTGCCCGGCCCGCGCCTGCGCCGCGTTGACCGCCGCGATGATCACGTCCTCCAGCATCTCGGTGTCGTTCACGTCGACGCGGGACTTGTCGATCTTCAGCTTGACCAGCTCCATCTTGCCGCTGACGGTCGCCTGCACCATCCCGCCGCCGGCGTCGGCGGTCACGGTCTTCTTGGCCAGCTCGGCCTGCATGCGCTCCATGTTGTCGCGCATCTGTTTGGCCTGGTTCATCAGGGCGCCCATGTCCATGTTCTTGAACGCGTCGAACATAACGATCTCCTTGACCCCCCCGAGGGCTTCGAGACTACTCGACCTTCACCGGCGTCGCGTTGAAGGCTTCCATCACGCTGGCGACCAGCGGGGCCTGCTTCATCTGCTCGACGAGTTCGGGCGTGACGCGGATCGCCGGCGGGCCCGCGGGGGCCTGCGGCTCGGGCGGGGCCGCCGCGCGCGACGGCGGGGCGGGTCGGGCGTGGCCGGCGGGCGGCCCGCCGCCGCGCGGCGGAGTGGCGGCGGACGGCGGGGCGTCGGCGTCGCCCATCGACTCGTCGACGACGAAGCGCACGCCGACCGGCTTGCCGAGCACCTTGGTGAAGGCCTCGCGGACGAGGTCCTTCTTGCCGTTGCGCTCGAGGAGCTTGGTGAACGTCTCGTTCTTTTTCGAGTAGCGGATGACGGCCGACCCGTCCTCGACGCCGCCGAAGCTGCCGTTGGACAACAGCGAGTGGAGCGCGGGGCCGTGGCCGGACATCAGGTCGAGCAGCGCCTTCCAGACGCCGCCCAGGTCATCGTGGCCGACCGGCTCGATGTTCGTGAACGCGGGGTCCGACGCGGCGGGCGCGGCCGCGGGCGACGCACCGTCCGACGCCGCCGCGGCGTCCGCCGCCTGCCGCTGCGCGAGCAACTCCTTCAGGGACGGGCCCGAGTTGTCCCACACCTTCCCCGGCCGCGGCAGGTCGTCGTCCTCGTCGTCGAACGTCAACGCCGGCGGCGCCGAAACGGTCGGGACGGAGGACACGGACGGGACCGGCGCCTGCGCCACCACCGGCGAGACCGCTTCAGCGGGTGGGGACGCGACCACCGCGGGCGGCGCGGCAATGATTGGCGTCGGCACCGGCGTCACGGGCGGCGCGCCCGCGGGCGCATGGTCCCTCACCGGCGGGGCGCCCGCACCGCCTACCCCCGCGCTACCGTAGTTTTTTTTTTGCGCCCCGTCTCCGTTCCCCGCCGGCGACGCCCCGCCGACGCGCGCCAGGATCTCCGCCACCGGCGTGAACTGCTCCGCCAGCGTCAGCCGCACGAGGGTCGCGTCCAGCAGCGCCCGCCCCGCCTGCGACTGCCGCATGTGCCGCCGCAGCTCTTCGAGGATCGTGATGTCCTGGGTCAGGTTCACGGCGTCAAACCGGTCGGCCTGCGCCGCCAAATCTTTCACCGCGATCCCCGGCACCTCGACCAGCTCCGAATCCGCCCCGCACGTCCGTAAAATCAGCAGGTTCCGCAGGTGGTCCACCAGCGACGCGACCAGCGAATCGGCGCTCAGCCCCCGCGTGATCATCGCCGTGGACTGGCTCAACACGCCCTTGACGTTTCCCTCTCCGATCGCCTGCGCGAGGTCGAACATCAACTGCGCCTTCGGCAACCCCAGGAGTTGCTCGATCATGTCGACGCTCAGCCGCTTCTCGCCGATGCTGAGCAGCCGGTCCAGCAGCGACAGCGAGTCCCGCATCGACCCCGCCCCGGCCTTGGCGACCAGCAGCAGCGCGTCGTCGTCGGCCTCGATGCCTTCGCCGGCGCAGACCGCCTTCAGGTGGCCGGCGATTTCCCGCGTCGGGATGTTCCTGAAGTCGTACCGCTGGCACCGGGACAAAATCGTCTGCAGCACCTTCTCCGCCTCGGTCGTCGCGAGGATGAACTTCACGTGCTCGGGCGGTTCTTCCAGCGTCTTCAACAGCGCGTTGAACGACGCCTTCGACAGCATGTGGACTTCGTCGATGATGTAGATCTTGAACCTGGCCCGCGCCGGCCGGTACGCCGCGTTGTCCAAGATGACCTCGCGCGTCTTCTCGACCTGCGTGTTGGACGCCGCGTCGATCTCGATCACGTCGATGTCGTCGCCGCGCGCGATCGACTTGCACGAGTCGCACTCGAGGCACGGCGTCGTCGTCGCCGCGGGGCTCTTCAGGCAGTTCAGGCTCTTGGCCAGGATGCGGGCCATCGACGTCTTGCCCGTGCCCCGGGTGCCCGTGAACAGGAACGCCTGCGCGATCCGCCCGGTTTCGATCGCCCGCTTGAGCGTCTTGGCGACGTGGTCCTGCCCGACGACCTCGTCGAAATTCTGCGACCGGTATTTCCGCGCGAGCACCGTGTACGCCATGCCGCGGATTATAGTGGCCCCGGGGAACGCGACCAACCCCGCGAAAACCCCCACGCGCAGCCCGGCCGGGCGTCGCGCCTTGCGTGTCCGCCGTCACACGATTTATGACGCCCGCCGTGCCCATCGTCCCCGATTCCGTCCTCGTCGGGCCCCTCGTCCCGCCGCCGCGCCGCGCGGGCGTCGGCTGGCGGGTGCTCGCCGCAGCGGTCGACGTCGCCGTCCTGCTGGTGCTCGTGTTCGGCGTCGCCGGGCTCGCCAGCAACAACCCCTGGCGGATGCTGAACCAGCTGTTCGGCGACCCCGCGCGCGTCGCCGGCGAGGTGGCCGGGCTGTTCACCGCGTTCTGGCTCGGCACGCGCGGCGGATACTACGTGTTCCTGTTCTACGTCCCCGCCGTCTACGCCCTGCTCGACCTGCTCCCGTGGGGCACGGTCGGCAAGCTCGCAGTCGGCCTGCGCCTGGTCCGCCGCCGCGACGGCCTCGCCGCCGACGTCTGGCGACGACTCCTCCGCACCGGCCTGGTCTACGCACCGCTCTGGTTCGGCGCGTGGACGGCCCTCGCGTCGGACACCGGCCAGCGCGACTCTTCCCCGCTCGCCGCCGCCGTTCACTGCGGCCTGGGCGTCCTCTGCGCCGTCAGCTTCCTCTGGGCGGCCGCCCCGGGACGCCGCGCGCTCCACGACCGCGCCGCCGGCACGTACTTGACGCGCGACCGCCCCGGCCAACTCACCGCCGGGTTCGCACCGGTGCTACCCGTCGCGCCCTGACCGTGCCCCGTTCGACGCGCCACGTCATGCTCCAACCACAACCCGTGAACCTCGACCGGCCCACCGCCGCCCGCCTCCCCGTCGGCTTCCCCGGCCACCTGATTGGCGCGTTTTACGAACTGCTGTTCATCGTGCTGATCGGCTTCCTGCTGGCCTGGCTGCTCGGCGGCACCGCGACCCAGATTCAGCGCCGCCACCGCTACGGAGAGCACGTCCTCGCCCTCGCGATCCTCTCCCTGTTCGCCCTGTACTCCCTGAGCGACGTGATCCTCCACACCACGCCCGGCAAGTGGCTGCTCTCGCTCCACGTTCGCGACGCCACCGGCAGCGCCGCCCCACTCTCGCGCCACCTCCTCCGCTGGGCCGTCAAGGCGTCGCCGCTCATCCTGGCGACCGGCGCCCAAACGATCACGACCGCCGAGGCGATCCTTACCCCCGATGAGCCATTCGCTCGCGCGGCAAAGGCCATCGCCGGGACATTGACGACGGCTGCCGGCCTCGCATTGGTAATCGTTCTCGGCGGCACGCTCCTCGCGCTCGGCCCCGACCGGCGCCCGTTGCACGACCGGCTCGCCGGCACCGCCCTGTTCCGTGACTACGGCGTGACTGCCGCCGCCGCCGACTACCGCCCGGGCGGGTTCGAGGTTCAGCCCGTCACCGCCGCCCCCGTCCCGCCCGCCCCGACGCATGCTGACAGCCCCCCGGCTGACGCTTCACCCTCGAAATGAGCAACCCGTCCCGCCCCAGCCCTCCGCCGCGCCCACCCGCGCCCCACGGCCGCGCCCCGATCGGGTTCCCCGGCCACTGCGCCGCCGCGTTCGCGGACGAGATCGCGCTGATGGTCGGCGCCTGCCTGCTCATGGTGCTCGCCGTGATCCTTAGCGGCCCGGTGCCCGAGGCCAGCGTCCCCGATCACGCGGTTGACTCGACCGTCCTGTCCCTCTTCGCCCTGTACACCGAGACGGAGATCCTCTTCACCGCGTCGCCCGGCAATTGGCTCGCGTCGCTCGTCATCTGCGACGCCGGCCGCCTCCCCGCCCCGCCCCGCTCCGGCGACGCGCCGTCCGCTGGGCCGTGAAGTGAGCCCCCCTGCTCCTGGCGACCGCCAGCGCCGCCGTCCGCACCGCGTACCCCCTGCTCCACCCGGGCCGCTACTACGGCAACGACCCGCGCGTCGTCAGCGCCGCGGATTGGATGGACTGGCTATCGACCGCAACCATTTGCTGCGTGGTCGGCGGCACACTGTTTTCGCTAGGCCCGCCAACCGCGCCCTCCACGACCACCTCGCGGGCACCGCCCTCTTCTACGCCGGCAACGACTCGAATTCTCCCGAGTCACTCCCTGGCGGTTTCGAGGTGCAGCAATCGGCGCCCGCCTCCCCCGCACCGCCGCCGACATTATCAGTCACCGCACCCGCCCCGAAACCCGCCCGCCCGCCGCACCGATAACTCCTACGGACGAGAGAGCAACGCCGCCCCACACCCGACCGAGGAGATCCGCCCGTGGACACGCCCCCGTCGCCCGCCGCCCCCGCGCCCGTCCGCGCTGCCGCCGCCGCCCGCACCCTGTCTGTCGCCGCAATGTTCCTGTCCGGCGCCGCCGGCGGCGCGGGCGGCGTCGCCGCGCTCAAGTACCTCGCGCCCGGGTTCTTCGCGCCGCAGTCGGCCACCGCTTTTGCGATCCCCGACGCCGGCCCGCTCTCCGCCACCCAGCCCGCCGCGCCGGCCAAACCGTCGGTCTCCACGGGGCCTGCGGCCCCGCCGCCGCCCGTGGCGCGCACGACCGGGGCCAAGCCCGTCCCGCCCCCCGTCGCCAACCCGTTCGACAACGCCGGCGACGCGGACGCGCGCCGGAATTCCCTCCGCTCGCACCTGATGACCCTCCGGAGCCAGCTCGAACTGTACAAGCTTCAGCACGAGGACCGCCTCCCCGACTTCTCTAAGTACGCCGCCTGGCACCAACTGACGCGCAAGACTCGCGCCGACGGCACCCCCGCTGCCGACGGGCAGTTCGGCCCCTACCTCCAGCGGGCCCCGGTCAACCCGCTCAACAACTCGGCGTCGATCGGACTGGTCCGCCGCGACGTCGAACCCGGCCAGGTCATGAAGGGCGAGAAGCTCGGCTTCGTCGTCTCCACGATCTCGGGCAAGGTCTGGGCGACCGACGCCGACGGCAAGACGATCTTCGACGAGCTCCCGCCGAAGCGGGATTCCACCCCGCGCCCGCAGTACGTCCCCCGCACGGCCGAAGGGAAGGCCGCGTCGCTCCGCAGCCAGCTCCAGACGCTCCGCGCCCAGATCGAGCTGTACAAACTCCAGCACGCCGACCTCCCGCCCGACTTCGCGCGCCACCCGGGGTGGGACGGCCTGACCCGTCGCACCCGCTCCGACGGCTCGTTCGACCCGCGCGGCTTCGGCCCCTACCTCGACCAGCCGCCGTTCAACCCGCTGAACGGCCATACAAAGGTCGAGGCCGTCCGCACCCTGTCCTCCGCCACCCGGGCCAAGGCCAAGGACACAGGCTACCTGTTCGAAACCTCGACCGGCCGCCTCGTCGCCACCGACGCGACCGGCGGTGTCTGGGCCGAGTAGCTCCGCCTCCGCAAGCGCGGGTGCCGCACGGCAACAGGCGTGAGGCATTCGACCGTCCGCCCGTCCGAGGGTATATAGCCCGGGAACAACGGACGGAGGTTCTCATGGGCCGACTCGGCGTGGTGGTGACGTTCGCAGTGGCGTGCGCGGTCTGGGCGGGGGAGGCCGCCGCGGCCGACCAGCCGGGCGAGCGATCGTGGGTCAACCTGTGGGAGGGGCGGGCACCCGGGGCGAGGGGCGACAAGCCGGAGGACACGCCGGCCGTGCAGGTGTTTTTGCCCGAGGCGGGGAAGGGGACGGGGGCGTCGATCGTCGTCTGCCCGGGCGGCGGTTACGGCGGGCTGGCGAAGCACGAGAGCGGCGTGGTCGGGGAGTGGCTGGCGAAGAACGGGGTGGCGGCGTTCGTGCTGCGGTATCGGCTGGGGTCGCAGGGGTATCACCACCCGATCGAGATGGGGGACGCCAGCCGCGCGGTGCGGTACGTGCGGGCGCACGCCGAGCGGTGGAAGCTCGACCCGAAGCGGATCGGCATCCTCGGCTTCAGCGCGGGTGGGCACTTGGCGAGCACCGTCGCGACGCGCTGGGACGAGGGGAAGGCGGACGCGGCCGACCCGGTCGAGCGGGCGTCGTCGCGGCCGGACGTGCAGGTGCTGATCTACCCGGTGATCACGATGGGCCCGACCGGGCACGCGGGGTCGCGGAACAACTTGCTCGGCAAGGAGCGGGCGGACGACGCGGCGCTGATCGAACTGCTGTCTAACGAGAAACACGTGAACGCGAAGACGCCGCCGGCGTTTCTGGTGCACGGCGTGGACGACAAGGCGGTGCCCGTGTCGAACTCGGACGAGTACGCCGCGGCGCTGAAAGAGGCGGGGGTGGCGGTGGAGTACGTGCGGCCGGAGAAAGGGCCGCACGGGTTCGGGCTGAAGGACTTCTGGACGGGGAAGTGCGTGGAGTGGCTGAGGGGGCAGAGGTTCTGACGAGGGTGACTGCTCCCTCTCCCAGCCGCGACGGGTAGCGCTCGTTGCCAGGGGGTCGGACGCGGCGGGGAGAGGGCCGGGGTGAGGGGTCTTCGCTTCCGGGCGCCAGTTGCGCCGCTCGCCCGTCACCCCCGCCCTCTCCCACGGGCGGTCGGGCAGGTAGGCGAACATGGTCAACCAACGCCCTTGGGAGAAGGAGTGGGCTTGTCGACGCGCGGACGTCACTTCTTGATGACGTACACCAGCTCCGAGGGGAACAGGATCTCCCGCGGTTGCCACGGCTGACCTTCGGCCAGTTCGGCGAACATCGCGCGGTAGGTTTCGGTCATGCCCTTGGCGCGGTTGCCCAGGCTGCGGGTGGGGAAGGAGACGACCAGCCAGGGGGCGCGGATCTTCGCGAGGATCAGCGCCAGATCGTCCGTCTGGTGGCGGAGGCACGGCAGCGTCTTGAACACGAACGCGACGTCGGCGGCAGTGGCGGGGACGTTCTCGACCAGATCGATCAGCCGGGCCTCGCCGTGCACCGGGGCGAGCGCGAGGAACCGGTCGAGGAACCGGACCATCTCCGCGTCGATGTCGGCGGCCGTGTAGAACGTCCGCGGGTTCAGCCCCATCCACGGGATCGTCAGCGGGTTGAACCCGCACGCGAGGTCGAGCACGCGCGACGGCTTGCCGGTCACCTCGAAGATCTGCTCATAGAAGCCGGCCTCGAGGTCGTTGATCCGCTCGGCCGTGGACGCGTGCTGGGTCAGGATCTGGGCGCACACCTTCTTGAACACCGCGGCGTCCCCCTGGATCGCGTCGAGGCGGGTGATCAGCTTGTCGTACGGGACCGGCGTCGCGTAGGCGCCGAAGATCTGGTGCAGGCGGCGCTTCGTGCGCTTCTCGGCGTCGGCGGCGTTCCTCGCCTTGGGCAGCTCTTCGGCGGCGAGCCGCGAGACGAGGCTGGGGGCGACGTGGCGGTAGCGCTTGGACTCGCCGACCGCTGCGGTCACGGCGGCGACGACCTGCGCGAGGTCCGGTTCGGGCATGACCGGGTTATACAAGTAGCGGGCCGGGCGGGAGAAGGGGTGAATGGGGGCGCGGGCGACGTGGCATCCTGGGAGAGTTACAACCCTCACGCGCGCGACGCCCGCGCCGCCTCGGTGGCTTTGTCAGGCGGTGGGGAGGGTGAGGACAAACGCGGCCCCGTCCTTCGCATCGCCGTCCAGACGCAGGGTCGCGTTCATGTTCTTCGCGAGTCGGTGGGACAGCGCCAGGCCCAAGCCCAGGCCGGGGGCGCTGTTGGCCGCCTCCGTGACGGACTTGGAGAACGGTTGGAACAGCCGGGCGCGGGCGGCGGGGTCGAGGCCCGGGCCGTGGTCGGCGACGCGGATCGCGACGTGACCGTTCGTGCGGTCGGCGGTGACCGCGATCCGACGGTCGCTGGCGGTCGCGGCGTACTTGCAGGCGTTATCCACGAGGTTGAACAGGATCTGCTCGACCGACAGCAAATTGGCGTGGATGCGGGCACCTTCTGCGGATTGGGCAACGCGGAGGTCGAGGGCCATGCCGGCCTGAGCGGCACGGTCGGAAAGCCGCGGGCCGAGGCGCTCCATCAGGTCGGCGAGCGGGGCGGACTCGATCCGCGTGTCGCGGTTCGACCGCTCGAGCCGCGAGTAAAGCAGCACGTTGTCCACCAGGTGGCCCAGGCGGTTCGACTCGGCGCGGAGCGTCTTGTGGTAGCTGGCCTGCTTCTCCGGGTCGCTGACCATGCCGTCGGCCAGCATCTCGGTGTACATCCGGAGCGTCGTCAGCGGGGTGCGCAGCTCGTGGGTGACGGCGCTGACGAACCCGGCCCGCCGCTGCGCGAGGGCGATCACCCCGCGGAGCAGCACTGCGACCGCGCCGGACGCGAGGAGGACGCCGAGCCAGGCGATCAGGAGCGTGACGGTCGTGGGCGTCAGCTGCGCAAGGGAAAACGAGGACGGGGGACGGGGGATGGACGGGGCGAAGTCGAGCCTCGCCGGGATCGACGCGAGCAGGCGGGGTTGTTTATCGTCGGTGGCGGAAGTGACGGGGATCAGGTCGGGCGTCGGCAGGAGGTCGGCCACGGAGTCGAGCAGGCTTTGCCGGATCGCGGGCCAGTCGAGCAGGCAGCCCTGGACGTAGGTGCGGCCGTTGACCGACACCTGCCGGGCGAGCAGAAGCGTTCCGCCCCCGCCGCCGCTCGCTTCGGAGACCCAGAGCGGGCGCATGACGCCGAAGCTGACGCCGGGGGCGAGGTAGTTGCCGGCATTGTTGACGGCGAACAAATCGTTGTTGTCGGTCTGGGTCTGCTGGCGGGCGAGGTACTCCTGCTGGCCGCGGCGCTGCTGGATCTGGGCCTGCTGCTCGAAGTCGTACTGGGCGATCGGGGACTGGGCGAGGCTTTGGTTGTAATTGTTGCCCGCGCGGTCTCCCGGCTGCCCCCCCTGCTGGGCGGGCGGGGCGTTGGGATTGGCGGATTGCGCGGGTTGGGCGGAGTTGTTGACGCCGTCGGCGAACTCGTTGCCGCCGCCGCCGCCGCCGCCGCCGCGCGAGTTGCCCGCGGCCAGCGAGCCGTTGGCGGTGACGCGGATCTTGCTGTTGTTGGCCCAGATCTCCGGGTCGCGTGGCTTGGGGAGCGTGGCGACGAGGTCGTCAAACTTGACGAGCTTCGCCACCTCGGCGACGCGCTGCTCGGCGCGGCGGATGTCGTCGGCCGTCACGTAGCGGGCCTGCGCGACGTTGCGGACGTCACCGGCCGGCGCCTGCGGGCTGGTCACCTTGCCGTCGGGGTCGACCTGAAAGTGCAGCAGGATGTACGGCGACGCCGGCTTGAACAGCAGCGGCGACGGCACCAGGACGTCGCCCGACTTCAGCTCGGTGTACATCCGCGTGTACGCCCGCTCGGCCGGGAAAACCGGGCTGTACTCGAAGTAGGGGCGGGCGGTCTCTTGGCTGATCACCGGGGCCATCGCGTAGTCCATCCGCCAGAGCGCCAGGCGGACGTTCTCCTCCAGTTGCGCCGCCGCCGTCGCGCGGGCCTGGGCCTGGTCGAGGCGGAGCACCGTGCGCGTCATCCACCCCATCGCGCCCAGCGCGAGGGCGAGGAAGAAGGCGAAGGTGGGCCAGATGAGCTTCACTTGAAACGTTGCTGGTTGCGAGTTGCGGGTTGCTTGTTGTCGAGGAGCGGGAGGATGGCGCGGATGCGCTGTCGCCACTGGGCCAGCGTTTGGTTCAGTTCGACGGTTTGAACGGGGTAGGTCTTCATCGCCTCCGCGGGACGTTGGACCACGTGTTGTTCGCCGTACGGGTGATGGAGGGCGTCGAGCTCGGCCTGGGGGATGGCCGGCTGCGGGGTCCAGCGGTTGACGAGCGGTGCCAGGAACTTGAGGCTCGACCAGTCAAGGGATTCGAAGCGGTCGTCGGCGATCAGCTTCGCGAGCAGGCGCTTCGTGTTAGGGTCTGTGGGGCCAAGCGAGGCGAGGAACTTCGCGCGGGAGTGGGGGACGCCCTCGTCCTTGAGGGATTCGCCGTAGAACCAGTTGCGGAGGGCGTCGGCCTGTTCGAGCCCGCGGTGGCGCCAGAGGGCGGCGGCGAGGTCGCTGCGGGCCCAGGCGTCGGTGTAGCCCTGGCGGGGGAAGCGGGTGAATGCGTCGTTCAGGACGGTCTGCGCGCGCTGCGGCTCGAGGTCGGCGGCGGCAATGGCGAACCAGGCGGTCGCCGGCGGGAGGAAGTGGCCAGGCGCGGCGTTTTCCTGCTGGCCTTGCGCGAATGCGGTGTCCTGGATCTCGAGCAATGCGGCGGCGTGGTCGGGGCGGAGAAGCTGCTTCGCGTGGCGGAGCGTCCAGAGCTTGACCTGCAGCAGCGGGTCGTCGGTGCGGCCCTTGCGGTAGTGCAGATCAGGGTCGTCTCCGGGGTACTTGCCGCGGAGCATCGCGAGCAGCGCGTCCGGGCCGAGGCCCTTGGCAGCGGCGAGGCAGGCGGACTCGTCGTAGAGCGCAAAGTCGGGGACGGACAGGTAGAGCGCGTACCAGTGCCGGTCGCCGGCGGAAAGGGCGTCGACCTGATCCCGCAGCGCCTGAACCTTGACCGTGCGGTCTTCGGGCACGGGGCGAGTCGCCTGTGTGGCGCGGTCCAGGCGGACGCGGAGCCACGACGCGGCCACGACGCGATCCCTGCGCGCGGCCCAGTAGGCGTCGAAGTCGGCCGGGCGGCCGAGGTAGCCCGCGGGCTCGAGGTACCGGCGGAGGATCTGGCGCGGGAACGACGCCACGCTCTGCTCTTCGAGGGGGCTGGTCAGTTGCCCGAGTTCGGCGATGTTTGAGACGAGGCCGGGGTGGCGGAAGGTCTGCGCGTCGTCGTCCGTGAGCGGGACGAGGTGCGGAAGGAGTCTCGGGTCCTCCTTCGCGTGCAGCGCCGCGACGGCGAGCGTGCGCACCTTCGGGTCGGCGTGCTTCAGGAGCGGAACGAGCGCGTCGGCCGAGTCGTTGCGCGCGACGAGGCCACCGACTACGCGGTTGTGCGCGTCCTGTTCCTCGCGCGGCGTGAACCGCTCCAGCGGGCGGTCGTGAAGCGCGTCGGCGGCGGCGAAGAACTTCAGCTCCTTGGCGGCGGCCTCGTACGCCGCCTGCGGGGTCGCGGCATGGGTTTCACCGCGAGAGACGCAGAGGCCGCAGAGCAGAGCGAGGAAGAGCGGCACGGGCCGGGCGCCTGTGGTACGGGGGTGGCGGCGGAGTACGGCGTTCTGCGGAGTCACTTCGTCTTTCCGTTGGGGGTCACTTTCGGGGGCGCGAACGCGTAACCCTTTCCTCGTACGGTCAGGATGATCTGCGGGTCGGCCGGGTCGTCGTGGAGCTTCTCGCGCAGCCGCGCCACGTGCATGTCGATCGTACGCGTCTCGGCGCCGCGCGGGTCGATCCGCCAAACGCAGGAGAGCAACTCCTCCCGCGTGATCGCGCGGTCGGGGTTCGTCGCGAGGTAGCGGAGCAGTTCCATCTCCTTCTCCGACAGCTCGGCCCGCTGGCCGGTCGGGAAGCGCACCTCGCACCGGGCGAGGTCGGCGACCGCCCCGGAAGGAAGCTTGACCTCCCGCACGTCCACCGGCCGCTGCGGGCTGCGGCGGAGCACCGCCTCGACCCGCGCGAGCATCTCCTTGATGCCGAACGGCTTGACGACATAGTCGTCCGCCCCGAGCTTCAGCCCGAGGACGCGCTCCGACTCTTCCCCACGCGCGGTCATGATGATCACCGGCAGCGTCGGGCGGGTGGATCGGACGTCTCTCAGGATGTCGAGCCCCCCCTGCCCCGGCGAGCCGGGGAGGACGAGGTCGAGCAGGATCAGGTCAACGGCCGCGCCCCGCGCGGTGTCGAGGCCGTCCGGGACGTTGGCGGCCTGGAGCGTCTGGTACCCGGCGAACCGCAGCGCATCAGTTACCCCCTGGCGGATGGCCGGGTCGTCCTCGATGAGCAGGATGCGCTGGTTCGGCATGTGCCAGTACATCTTACCCGGTACGGCGGGGTAGGGCGCAACAGGAGTGTAACGGCGGCCGGCACCTCCCAACTGTGACGTCCGTGACAACCCGTCCCGTTTCCCTAAGATGCCGCCCCATGCCCAGCATCACCGACACGCCGACGTGGAAGGCCCTGCTCGTTCACCAGAAGGAGATGGCGGGGACGCACCTGCGCGACCTGTTCGAGCAGGACCCGGACCGGTTCGCGAGGTTCTCGGTGAAGTTCAAGGACCTGCTGCTGGACTTCTCGAAGAACCGCCTCACCGAGCAGACGCTGAAGCTGCTGCTCGCGCTGGCGAAGGAGGCGAAGCTCAAGCAGTGGATCGAGCGGATGTTCTCCGGCGAGAAGATCAACCTGACCGAAGGCCGGGCGGTGCTGCACGTCGCCCTGCGGAATCGGTCGAACCGGGCGATCAAGGTCGACGGGGCGGACGTGATGCCAGACGTCAACAAGGTGCTCGGCCGGCTGCGCCGGTTCTGCGACGCCGTCCGCGGCGGCGAGTGGCGCGGGTACTCCGGCAAGCGGATCACCGACGTCGTCAACATCGGCATCGGCGGGTCTGACCTCGGGCCGGTGATGGTGACCGAGGCGCTGCGGCCCTACGGCGACGACCGCAAGCTCCGCGTCCACTTCGTGTCGAACGTCGACGGCACGCACGTCGCCGAGACGCTGAAGCGCGTCGACGCCGAAACCACGCTGTTCGTCGTCGCCAGCAAGACGTTCACCACCCAGGAGACGATGACGAACGCGCAGACGGCACGGGCGTGGCTGGTGAAGAAGGCCAAGAGCGACGCGGCCGTCGCCAAGCACTTCGTCGCCGTCTCGACGAACGCGACCGAGGTCAAAACGTTCGGCATCGACACGAAGAACATGTTCGGCTTCTGGGACTGGGTCGGCGGGCGGTACTCGCTCTGGTCGGCGATCGGGCTGCCGATCGCGCTCTACGTCGGGTTCGAGAACTTCGAGGAACTGCTCGAGGGCGCCCACGAGATGGACCGCCACTTCGAGACCGCCCCGTTCGAGAAGAACCTTCCGGTGATCCTCGGCCTCCTCGGCGTCTGGTACAACAACTTCTTCGGCGCGCAGACGCACGCGATCCTGCCGTACGACCAGTACCTGCACCGCTTCGCCGCCTACTTCCAGCAGGGGGACATGGAGAGCAACGGCAAGAGCGTCCGCCGCAACGGCCAGCGCGTCGACTACCAGACCGGGGCGGTGCTGTGGGGCGAGCCGGGGACGAACGGCCAGCACGCGTTCTACCAGCTCATCCACCAGGGGACGAAGCTGATCCCGTGCGACTTCATCGCGCCGGTGCGGTCGCACAACCCGATCGGCCAGCACCACCCGATTTTGCTGTCGAACTTCCTCGCGCAGACCGAGGCGCTCATGAAGGGCAAGGCGGAGGCCGAGGTGCGAGCCGAGCTGGAGAAGGACGGCCTGAAAGGGAAGAAGCTCGACGCGCTGGTGCCGCACAAGGTGTTCGAGGGCAACCGCCCGACCAACTCGATCGTCCTCGACGAAATCACGCCGCGGTCGCTCGGCCGGCTGATCGCGATGTACGAGCACAAGATCTTCGTGCAGGGGATCGTGTGGGACATCAACAGCTTCGACCAGTGGGGTGTCGAGCTCGGCAAGCAGCTCGCGAAGAAGATCCTGCCCGAACTGCTGGAGCCGGGGCGGGTGAAGAGCCACGACTCGTCGACGAACGGCCTGATCAACCACATCAAGAAGGGCGCGACGTGGCTGGCATAGGACTGGGCCACATGCCTTACTCCCTCTCCCAAGGCCGCCGACAGCGGCACATCGCCTGATGACGCTATCGGCCGTGGGAGAGGGCGGGGGTGAGGGGTCTTCGGGATGGGCGAGTCGCGCAAACCTCGGGTCGGAATGCCCCCTCACCCCAGCCCTCTCCCTGCCGCGTTCACGCTTGTCTGCGGGGCGACAGCAACGGTCACGCCTGGGAGAGGGGCCGGATCACGGCGAGTCACGCCTGCTTGCGCGGGTCGACGCGGGAGATGATCTCGCTGACGCCCTTCTGGTTGAACCCCTTGAACCCCTCGTTCCGTTCGAGGTTCTCCAAGTGTGAGCCGATCGCCCCCTGTTCGCGAAACTTCTGCGCCTGCTCGGCTGTGATCTGCCCCGCCGCCAGCAGCCGCTCAAGCCGCTCCTCCGCCACCGGCCACCGCTCCCCCTCCGTGAACGCCTGCCGCAGGTAGGGGAAGTCGGTGAACGGCGTCATCACCTTGATGTTCGCCTCCCGCTCCATCTGCTCCTTCAGCGCGTCGAAGTCGAACTGGCACTCGAGGTGGTGCATGCCGGCCTGGAGGACCGACTCGCCGTGCAGCGCGCACCACAGCCCGACCGTGCCGAGCTCCCTGCGCTCCGGCAGCGGCTCGTGGCTGAAGTCGTTCATCAGCTCGTCGGGAGAGAGGTCGACGTCGTTGAACGTGATGATGCCAGCGTTCGGCTGCTCGCAAACCTGCGCCCCCCACCCGGCTTCGGCGCCGGCGTAGAACCGCTCGCGGAGCTGGAACCCGAGCTTCTCCCACAACCCGATCAACCGCGCGAAGTGCTTCCGCGAGCTGCGGTAGGTGTGGTGGTCATGGTTCGCCCAGCCGAGGCCGAGCTTGTCCTGCCGGGCCTTCTGAAACTGTGCGGCCCGGTTGCGGCGCTGCCAGTACTCGCGCTCGGCGGTGAAGAAGAGGTCGCAGGCGGCATCCTGACCGACCCACTCCACCGCCCGGTCGATGTAGCCTTCGACGCGGTCGTAGGCGTCGTCGTCGCTCGTGAACTCGCGGCGGCGACAGCGGAATCGCTCGAGAGTCCAGAGGCTGCGGACACACCATTCATCCGTCGCGGGGGCCGGCGGGTTCAGGCCGCGATGGCCGTGGCGCTCGACGGCGTACAGGGCGGCTTGGTCACGCGCCTGGACGAGCAGCCGACGGACAGGCCAGAGCGGCTCAGCGTCGGTCGCGAAGAAGACGCCGTTGGCGACGGCGAAGTCGGCGACGGAGTCGACCTTGATCCCGAGTTCGATGTCGGAGGCGTTACGGTCGATGCTGACGAGGATCAGCGGGAACACGCCGCCCGGGTGGACGAAACAGGCGGTGTGCCCGCCGGCGCCCTCGGGTTTCGCAACGTACCCGGCGGCGGCGATGCGTTCCGACAGGTTCAGGTGTTGCGCGACCGTAACGTAGTCGATCCAGTCGACGAACCGCGTGCCCGTCTCGACACGCATCCGCTCGGCAAGCCTCGCCGCTTCGGGGCAGTGCGCGAGGAACCGTTCGACCAACTCGCGAACCAGCCGCTCCGCCTCCGGCTGGCGGTGCCAGGTGAACTGGGTGAGGGCGTCGGCGGGCGTGGCGTTCCGATCCATACGGCACCTCGTGGTTTGACGCGAAGGCGTGGGGGCCTACTAATCATACGTTATGCGGGAAGCGTTAGCGTTGGCGTATCTCGACGGGCGGCAGGCGGTGATGGTCGACCTCGTCACGCGGCTGGCGGCCGTCAACTCCTACTCCCACCACCTCCCCGGCCTGCTGGCCGTCGCGGAGTTGCTGGAGCGGGAGTTCGCCGCCCTGGCGCCCGATCGCAGCGGCCGAACTGACCTGCCGCCGATGGAGGCGGTGGACGCGGCGGGCGCGATCGTGCGGACGCCCGTCGGGCCACTGCTGTCGTTCGAGAAGCGGTGGTCGACCGCGGCCGCCACGCGGGTGCTGCTGGTGATCCACTACGACACCGTCTACGCACCGAACCACCCCTTCCAGACCGTCACCCGCCTCGACGACCGCACCCTCCGCGGCCCCGGCGTCGCCGACGCCAAGGGCGGGATCGTCGTCCTGCTCAACGCGCTGCTGGCGCTCGAGCGGTCGCCACTCGCCCCGCGGATCGGCTGGAAGGTCCTGCTGAACCCGGACGAGGAGATCGGGTCGCCCGGGTCGGCCGAGCTGCTGGCGGCGGCAGCGCGGGAGGCCGACATAGCGCTGGTGTACGAGCCCCCGCCGACGCCGGCCGTGCTGGTCAACCGCCGTAAGGGCTCGGGCAACTTCTCCGTCACGTTCCGCGGCCGCAGCGCCCACGCCGGCCGCGAGATCCACCTCGGCCGCAACGCCGTGCTGGCGGCGGCGCGGTTCGCGGTCGAGGCGACGGAGGCGGTGGGCGCGCTGGGCGAGGGGGTGACGATCAACGTCGGGAAGGTCGACGGCGGCGGGCCCATGAACGTCGTGCCCGACCTGGCGGTGCTGCGGTTCAACTGCCGCGCGGAGACGCCGGCCGGGCGTGACGCCGTCGAGCGCCGGCTGGCGGAGCTGGTGGCCGAGGCGAACCGCGCGGACGGGATCACGGCGGAGCTGCACGGCCACTTCTCGTCGCCGCCGTGGGTGATGTCCCCGTCCAACGCGACCCTGTTCGAGGCGCTGGAATCGTGCGGCCGGGAGCTGGGCCTGCAACTCCAAGGCATCACGTCCGGCGGCGCGTCCGACGCCAACAAGATCGCCTCGACCGGGGTGACGGTGCTCGACTCCCTCGGCCCCGTCGGGCGGGCGATCCATTCCCCCGACGAGTCGGTGGACGTCACGACGTTCGTGGAACGGGCGAAGTTATCGGCCTTGCTGTTGATGAAGGTTGCGGCGGGGGAACTGCCGGTGCGGCGGTAAACGCCCCGTGTCGGTTCGGCGGGCGTAGAATCGTATAGTCGATCATGATGAAGCTCGTCGCACAGTCGCTGTTCTCGGATCCGCGCGTGGCGCAGGCCAAGGCGCTGCTCGCGCAGGCCGTCGCCGATCACGCGCGGCAACTGACTGGCATCCGCCCACCGGTCGCCGAGCTGAAGGCCAGCTACGACGAGACGCTCAATCAGTTCGCCACCGCCCGCGGCGGGCCGCTCTTCTACCCGTACCTCGGCAGCGGGGTCGGGAACGGCGCGCTGGTCGAGCTGGCCGACGGCTCGGTCAAGCTGGACATGATCACCGGGATCGGCGTCCACTACCTCGGGCACTCGCACCCCCTGCTGATCGCCGCGGGCGTCGACGCCGCCGTCCGCGACACCGTCATGCAGGGCAACCTCCAGCAGAACGTCGAATCCGCCCCGCTCGCCGCGACGCTTGTCGACATGGCCAACCCCGACGGCCAGCCCCACCGCCTCGCCCACTGCTTCGTCACCACCAGCGGCGCGATGGCGAACGAGAACGCGCTGAAGATCGCGTTCCAGAAGCACGCGCCGGCCTCGCGCGTGCTCGCGTTCGGCCACGGCTTCGCCGGGCGGTCAATGGCGCTGTCGCAGATCACCGACAAGGCCGCCTACCGCGTCGGCCTGCCGAAGGTGCTCGACGTCGACTACGTCCCGTTCTACGACCCCGCCCAACCCGAAAAGTCCTCGAAATCCGCCGTCGCGCGGTTGAAGGAGCACCTCCACCGCTACCCGAAGCAGCACGCGTGCATGTGGATCGAGCTGATCCAGGGCGAGGGCGGCTTCCACGCCGGCACGCGCGAGTTCTTCCTGCCGATCCTCGATCTGCTGAAGGAGAATGGCGTCGCCGTCTGGTTCGACGAGATCCAAACGTTCGCCCGCACGACCCGCCCGTTCGCGTTCCAGCACTTCGGCCTCGACGCCTACCCCGACGTCGTCACCGTCGGCAAGATCACCCAGGTCTGCGCCACGCTGTTCATCGACGCCTACGTCCCCAGGCCCGGCCTGGTCTCCCAAACCTTCACCGGCTCGACCGGCGCGATCCGCGCGGCGCAGGCGATCCTCGACCACCTGAAGACCAGCGACTTCTTCGGCGCGGACGGCCGGGTGATGAGCGTCCGCCGGCGGTTCATGTCCCACCTCGAGCGGATCGCCGCCGCTCACCCGGACTGGCTCCGCGGCCCCTACGGCGAAGGCGCGATGATCGCCTTCACCCCCTTCGACGGTGCCGAGGCCACCGCGAAGAAGCTCCTGACCGCCCTGTTCGACGCCGGCGTGATCTCGTTCGTCTGCGGCGCGAACCCGGCCCGCCTCCGATTCCTGCCCCCCGTCGCCGTCGTCACCGACGACCAGATCGACGCCTGCTGCCGGATCCTCGAACAAGTGCTGACGCGCCACGCGACCTCCTAGTTGCCACTCACGTTTTACGTCTTCACGTTTCACGCCCGCATGTACGTCATCCGCCCGATCACCCTCGACGACCTCCCCGCCCTGCTCGAGCTGGCGCGGCAGACCGGGTTCGGGCTGACGACGCTCCCGTGCGACGAGAAGTTGCTCCGCCGGCGGATCAAGGACTCGCTCCGCGGGTTCGCCGAGCTGGCGGACGACGACCCGCCGATCGGCGAGGCGTACCTGTTCGTCCTTGAGCACCTGCCGACGCGCGAGGTGTGCGGCACGTGCGGGATCGTCTCGAAGGTCGGCGGGTTCGAGCCGTTCTACGGCTACCGGATCGACACCAGCGTGTTCCAGTCCGACGCGCTCGACGTCCGCAAGGAGGTGCGCGAGCTCCACCTCGTCCAGATGCATTCCGGGCCGTGCGAGATCGGGTCGCTGTTCCTCGCGCCCAAGCACCGCGCCGCCGGCGTCGGCCGGCTGCTGTCGCTCAGCCGCTTCCTGTTCATGGCCAACCACCCCGGCTACTTCGACCCGATGGTGATCGCCGAGATGCGCGGCGTCGTCGACGCCACCGGGCACTCCCCGTTCTGGGAGGCCGTCGGCCGGCACTTCTTCGACGTCGACTTCCCCAAGGCCGACTACCTGTCGATGGTCAACAAGCGGGTGATCGCCGACCTGATGCCCAAGCACCCGATCTACATCCCCCTGCTGCCCAAGGAAGCCCAAGCCGTCATCGGCGAGGTGCACGAGCAGACCAAGCCCGCGATCCGCCTGCTCGAGGACGAAGGCTTCGAGTGCTGCGAGATGGTCGACGTGTTCGAGGCCGGGCCGGTCGTCCGCTGCCCGTTGAACGAGGTCCGCACGATCCGCGAGAGCCGCACCGGCGTCGTCGCCGCATTGTCCGGCACAGTCGCCGTCGTCCCCGCCGGCCAGGAACTGCTCGTCTCGAACACCACCAACGCGTTCCGCGCTGCCCGCGGCGCGGTGGCCGTTAACGACGCCGGCCAAGTCACCATTTCCGCCGAGCTCGCCGCCGCCCTGAACGTCACCGTCGGCGACACGGTCCGCTACGTGACGGCGAGGCCGGCCGCCAAGGCCGCGCGGTATCACGACGCGAATATCTCGTTCGACTGACCAATGTACGCCGACGCGTGCCACCGGCGGCCCCCCTCCCCCAGCGCCGCCACCAACGCGCGGGTGCGTCCTCCCTCTCCCAAGGCCGTTAGCGAGGCCACATCGCCGCGCGACGCCATCGGCCGTGGGAGAGGGCGGGGGTGAGGGGTCTTCCCCAGCGGCGAACGGCGCGATCTGCGCGCGAAGACGCGCCCCACCCCCGCCCTCTCCCCGCCGCGTTCGCGCGTGTTCGCGAACGACCATCAACCGTCGCGGCCGGGAGAGGGGGCCGGAGTTCGGCCGTCGGTGGCGTAGGATAGGAGCATGGCTTCGCACTTCATCAACCACACCTGGCGCGAGGGCGGCGGCCCGAACTTCTGGTCGGAAGATCCGGCGACCGGGCAACGCCTCGCCGAGTACCACTCCGCCACGACTGACGACGTCTCCGCCGCGGTCTCGGCCGCCCGCGCGGCGTTCCCCGGCTGGTCGCGGCTGCCGGTCGAGCGGCGGATCGAGCACGTGACTGCGTTCGCGGAGTCCCTCAAGCGCGAGCGGGCGTCGCACGTCGACGGCGTGCTGCCCGTGCTGATCAGTCGCGAGACCGGCAAGCCGCTGTGGGAGTCACTCACCGAGCTCGACGCGATGATCAACAAGGTGCCGCTGTCGATCCAGTCGATGCGCGAGCGGCGGTGGCCCGCCGTCGCCGTCGCCAACAGTCAAACGACGGCGACGCGGTACAAACCGCACGGGGTGATCGCGGTGCTCGGGCCGTTCAACTTCCCGGGGCACTTGCCGAACGGGCACATCGTCCCCGCGCTGCTGGCGGGCAACACAGTGGTGTTCAAGCCATCGGAGCTCACGCCGGGGGTCGCGCGGCGGACCGTCGAGCTGTGGGCGGAGGCCGGGCTGCCGCCGGGCGTGCTCAACCTCGTCCAGGGGGCGCGGGAGACCGGGCAGGCCCTGGCCGGGCACCCGGACATCGACGGGCTGTTCTTCACCGGGTCGGCCGCCGCCGGGGTCGCGTTGAACCGGCTCCTTTGCGACAGGCCGCACAAGATCCTGGCGCTCGAGCTCGGGGGGAACAATCCGCTGGTGGTGTGGGACGCGGCGGACTTGGACGCGGCGGCGCTGCTGGTCGTGCAGTCGGCGTACGCGACCAGCGGGCAGCGGTGCTCGTGCGCCCGCCGATTGATCGTGCGGGACGGGGCGCCGGCGGACGCGCTGTCGTCGCGGGTACTGGCGCTGATCGACCGGATGCGCGTCGGCCCGTTCACGGACCGGCCCGAGCCGTTCATGGGCCCGGTCGTTCGCGCGCGGGCGGCGGCAAGCGCGATGGCGGCGCAGGAGCGGCTCGTCGCGCTCGGCGGCGTGCCGGTACGGGCGATGGCGCGGCGCGACCGGGGCTCGGCGTTCCTCTCCCCCGGACTGATCGACGTCACCGGCGCGCGTGGCCTTCCGGACGAGGAGGTCTTCGCCCCCCTGACCCAGGTGATCCGCGTCGCGTCGTTCGACGAGGCGGTCGCGGTGGCGAACAGGACGGTGTTCGGGCTGTGCGCCGCGCTGGTCAGCGACGACGCCGCGCTTTACGACCGGTTCTTCACCGAGGCGCGGGCGGGCGTGATCAATTTTAACCGGCCGACGACCGGGGCGTCGAGCGGGCTGCCGTTCGGCGGCGTCGGGTTGTCGGGGAACAACCGGCCGAGCGCGTACCACGCGGCCGACTACTGCGCGTACCCGGTCGCGTCGATGGAGCAGGCAAAGGTCACGCTGCCCGCCGCGATGCCGACGGGGCTGGAGATGCGGTGAGGGTTATCGGCTTGCGATTGACAAAGGCGGGCCCGCTCCCGACAACGGCGGGATGCTTCTCCCCGAGCAGGTGATCCCGTTTCTGGCGCACGAGGACTCGTTCGTCCGCGCGCAGGCGGCGCGGTACTTCGACCGGGCGCATGACCCGGCACCGTTGACCGCTGACGTGCTGTGGGAGGCGATCGACCGGTTTCCGCCGGGAGGGTCGGCGAACCGGCTGGTGGGGCTGCTGGCGGGCGTGCCGCAGACGGACGCGTCGACCGACCGGCTGTTGGCGGCGCTGGGCGGGCGGGAGGAGCGGTTCCTCGACGTCGAGGAGGACCTCTGGATCACGCTGGAGGACCTCGAGTTCGAGCAGCTGCGCAAGCACCGGGAGCGCGTGCTGGCGGTGCGCGGGCTGCCGCGGGACGTCCGCGATCACTTGGAGGTGCGGCTGAAGCTGGTGGAACTGCCGGCCGGGGCGCTGTGGGACAAGCTGGAGAAGCAGTCGGACAAGGTCGCGGGGAAGTATTGGGACGACATCGACCACGCGGTGGGGGATCGGCTGGTCGAGGCGCTGGCGCGGCACCCGGAGTCGGCGGAGCGGGCGGTGGAGATGCTCGACAACGAGGCCGCGCAGGAGGACATGGGGGAGATCTACGCGATCCAGATCCTCGGGCGGATGCGGCACCGTCCGGCGATGGAGCGGCTGTTGCGGACGCTGCGGGACTGTGACGAGGAGGACGACGTCCTGCACGAGCAGCTGATGTACAACCTGCCGCGGATCGGCGGGGCGGACGTCGTCGGGCCGGTCGCCGCGCGGATGCCGGACGAGGGGCAGGCGTACCAGGTGTACGCGGCCGGGCTGCTGGGGTACGTCAAGCACCCGGACGCCGAGGCCGCCCTCGTGCGGCTGCTGAAGAACCCGGGGCTGCGCGACGTGCGGACGGACCTCGCGATGGCACTGGGGCAGCTCTGCCCGACGGGGGAGGGGCTGGAGGCGCTGCGGCGGGTGGTCGTCGAGCGGGAGTTCGACGAGCAGGTGGCGGACCTGCGGCAGGACTTGGTGGCGTCGGCGATGATGGCGGGGGTGGAGTTCGCGGAGATGGGGGCGCTGCGGGAGGAGGCGGTCGCGAAAGAGGTCGAGGTCGCGCGGCGGCTGGAGGCGATGGAACGCGGGCAGCCGGACGACGAGGGGTTCGACGAGTTCGGCGACGGCGGCGTGCCCCCGCTGCCGGCCGAGCTGGACGACCGGGAGCCGCCGGTGGTCGCGCCGATCCGGCGGGATGAGGCGAAGGTCGGGCGGAACGACCCGTGCCCGTGCGGGAGCGGGAAGAAGCACAAGAAGTGCTGCCTGGGGAAGGGCGCCTGACAACCGATTCGCGTCAACCCCCGCCCGCTGCTTGCGGCTTCGCGCCCATCGAGCCGCCTCAGGACCGCGCCCGGAACCGCCGCCGCCCCGACAGCAGCGCGGCCGTCGCCAGCACGCCCCCGAGTAGCGCTGACGGCTCCGGCACCGCGCTCGCCGTCAAACCCCCCGCCGACGCCGACGGCCGCGCGCCCGCCGAGCCGCCCGCACCCCCGGCCGGCACGAGCATCGGCTCCACCTGCCCATCAGGGTCGGCGTACCACGCGAGCCCGTAAGTCGTGCGAACATCCGTCGTCAGGACGAGCTGGTAGTCCCCCGGCGCCAGGTCGGTCAGGGTCAGGGTTTCGACGTTGTCGGTCGGGCTGTCGGAGCGGGCGACCAGGCGTCGGCCCCCGCGCTTGCTCAGGTAGAGGCTGAGGTCCATGTCGGCGAGCGTGCCGGCCGTGTCGTAGGCGCCGTCTTCCTGAAGGCCGGCAATCACGCGGTTCCACGTCAGCACGGCCGCCCACTGGGGGAGTTCGGCGTCGACGTGCATCAGGTAGGTGGCCGAGCGCTTCGTGCGGCCGGTGCGGGCCTGGTCCCAGCCGGCGGCGGCGGCGATCGGGCCGCCGGCGGGCTGCCGGCCGGCGGTCAGGATGTCGAACGCGTGGTCGACGCGGAGCTGCCCGGCCCCCTGCTGGAAGTCGAGCGGGGCGGTCTGGTTGTCCTTGCCGCTCGGGCGGCCGCGGCGCCAGGTGGCGTCGCGGCGGGCGCCGGCCATCAGCATCGCCTTGACCCCGAGCTGCCCGGCGGGGAGGTCGCGGGCCGCGGCCTCCGACCGCAGCAGCGCGCCGGCGCCGGACGCCAACGCGGTCGCGTAGCTCGTCAGCCCGACGTCGACCACGAGGTCGGGCTTGATCCGGGGCATCGTCGAGTCGAACACGAACGGCCCCTTCGACCCGCTCATCGTGCCCACCGCCACCCCGTTGTAGCTGCTGGCCAGGAGCTTCGGGAACGACTCGGTCGCGCTGTTCCCGACCGCGTTGAACACCAGCACGTCGTCGCGGTTGACCAGGTCGTCGAGGCGGCGGACCGCTTCTGTGTTGGTCGACAGGGCGGCGTAGGAGGCGATCCAGCTGTTGTTGATCACCTGCGCCCCCGACGCGCCGGGCGCGCGGTTCGACCGCCCGGTCCGGAGCAGGTCGGCGATGAAGCCGTCGGCCGAGAACAGCGCGACGGAGTCGACGGCCGGCGCCGGGCTGGTGCCGTCGCCGTAGTAGTAGGAGGCGACACCGCTCGCGTGCCCGCTCGCCCCGCTCGGCCCGGTCCGATACGTGAAAACCTTCCCGGCGAGCGCGCCGCCGGACGTGTCGGGCGCGTAGGCGGTCGTGCCCGTGGCGGGCACCTCGACCTGCGCGACCGGTACGCCCGCGCCGCGGGCCATCAGGCCGTTGGCGTCACGCGCCTCGAGCGCGTCGTACCCGATCAGGTGGAGCACACCGGCCGCCGCCGGCAACGCGGGCGCGGCGGCGCCGGCGACGGCCGCGGCGACGAACGACGCGGTCGGAAGCCGGCGGGGAGCTGGGTTACGTTTTCCGGGAGAAGTCACTCAATTACCTGTTCGATTCTACCCGAAACAATGGACGCCGGACGCCGGAAAGGGACGGGCGGCCAACGAGCGCCGCGTAGGCTACCTGTCTCACGATACCGGTTTTGCCGACTTTGCGGCACCCGCGGCGCAGGCGTAGCGACCCCGAGCGCACCCTTAACATCGACTGATATTGGTAGACCGCCGGCCGCCGCGCCGATATCATTCCTGTCCGGTCAACCCCTATAGGAGCTGAGACCATGAGCATGTTTCCGGAATCGGGCGCCCGCGGATCGTACGAGTTGGGTTACGCCCAAGACAACCGCGGCGTCGTCAAGTTCTTCAACGTCGTGTACGCCTGGATGGCAGTCGGCCTCGCCGTAACCGCCGTGGTCGCGTGGTTCGCCTCACAGTCCCCGGCGTTGTTGCAGGTCTACCGGGGCGGACCGGGGATCGCCATCGTGATCCTGCTGGGCATGTTCGCGCTCGCGTGGGGCGTGCAGACCGCGGCGATGCGGATCAATGCCAACGTCGCGACCGCGCTCTTCCTGCTGTACGCCGCGCTGATGGGCGTGCTGGTCTCGTACATCTTCCTCGTCTACCGGATGCAGACGATCGGCGTCGCGTTCATGCTGACGGGCGGCACGTTCGCCGCCATGAGTATTTACGGCTTCGTCACCAAGCGCGACCTGACGTCGATGGGCTCGTTCCTCGCGATGGCGCTGATCGGCCTGATCCTCGCGTCGGTCGTCAACCTGTTCATCGCCAACAACGCCCTCTCCTGGGTGATCACGTACGGCGTGCTCGCCGTCTTCATCGGCCTGACCGCCTACGAGACCCAGAAGCTGAAGGTGATGGCCCAGGAGTACGGCCACGACCCCGACATCGCCCCCCGCATCGCGATCATCGGCTCGCTCCTGCTCTACATCGCCTTCATCAACATGTTCCTGTCGATCCTCCGGATCCTCGGCGACCGCAAGTAACGCCGACGTACATCGCGGACTAAACGAAGAAAGCCACCGGGCTCCCGGTGGCTTTTCTCGTTCAATCCATCGTCATCTTCTTACACGCCCTTCGACAGGAACCCGCCGTCGACGATGACCGTGTGACCGCTCGTGTAGCTGGCGGAGGGGCTGGCGAGGTAGATGGCGGCCCCGACGAGTTCCTCGGCCTCGCCGAACCGCCCCATCGGCGTGTGCCACTTCAGCATCTTGCCGCGCTCGGTCCCCTCGATCAGCGGGCGGTTGAGGTCCGTCGGGAAGACGCCCGGCGCGATCGCGTTGACGCGGATGTTGTACTGCGCCCACTCGTTGGCGAGCCCGCGGACGAGCCCGAGCACGCCCGACTTGCTCGCCGCGTACGCCAGCACCTCGACCAGGCTGATGTACGAGTTCAAACTGGCAACGAAGATCACGTTGCCGCGCTCCCCCTTGGCGTCCGGCGCCTGCTCCTTCATCGCCCGCGCGGCGGCCTGGGCGACGAGGAAGCTGCCGGTCAGGTTGACGTCGACGATCCGGCGGAACTCGTTCGGCGTCATCTCCAGCGACGGCTGGCGCTTGATCACGCCCGCAGCGTTGACGACGACGTCGAGGCGGCCGTACGTTCGGACGGCGGCATCGACGGCGGCGGCGCACGAGTCGGCGTCCGCCACGTTGATCGTCACGGCCTCGTGGCCGGCCCCGAGCTCCTTCTTGATCGCGGAGACCTTGTCGGGATTCGTCGACCCGGCGACGACCTTCGCGCCGGCCTGCGCGAAACCGAGCGCGATCGCCCGCCCGATGCCGCTGGTGCCGCCGGTGACGAGGCACACCTTGTTCGAGACGTCGAGGCCGGGGTACGCGGGCATGGTCGGGCTCCTGGGTTTCGGGTTCGGATGGAGCGCAGGTTGTAACGCGACCCCGCGCGCTCGCCAAGCGCACCAGACGCTGTGGCCCAGGGTCGGGAGCCATCGTTCTTGCCGAGCTGAGTGGGGAGGGGCCGCGTGGGCGTCGGTCAGGCCGTCACGTTGGCGGGAACCTCGAGGGCGACGCGGTGGATCCGCGGGCCGATGCCGCAGGTGATCTCGTAGGGGATCGTGTTGGCTAGCCGGGCGACCTCGTAGACGCTCGCGGGGGAGAGCGGGTCCGAGTCGACGATCGTCACCTCGTCGCCGAGGACGGCGTGGGGGACGGCGGACAGATCGATCGTGGTCAGGTCCATGCTGACGCGGCCGACGACGGGGCAGGGCTGGCCCTGCACGACCATCACGCCCGTGTTCGACAGGCCGCGCGGGTAGCCGTCAGCGTACCCGACCGGGACGAGGCCGACGCGGGCGTCCTGCGGGGCGCGCCAGGTCTGGCCGTAGCCGACAGGCGTGCCGGCCGGAACGTCGTGGATCTGCACCAGCGGCGCGGTCCACCGCAGCGCGGGCTTGAGCAGCCGCTCGCTCGACGGGGCGAGCCGCGGGTCCACCCCGTACAGCGACAGCCCCGGCCGCACCATGTCGAGGTGGGCGGCGGGATGGAAGAACACGCCCGCGGAGTTCGCGGCGTGCCGCAGCACCTTCTGCTTCACCGCCGCCGGGAGCGAATCCGTCGCGGCGGTGAACGCTCGAAGCTGCTGCGCGGTGACCGCGCCGTCCGGCTCCTCGGCGCACGAGAAGTGCGTGCAGACGGCGACGAGCTTCAGCGACGGCTGCCCCGACACGGCCTCGAGCATCGCAGGCAGCTCGGCCGGCGTCGCCCCCGACCGCGTCATCCCCGTGTCCACCATCACCTGCACGCATGCGCGCCGGCCGATCGACCCCGCGATCCGCGCGACGTCGTGCGCCGCCGACTTGCTGCAGACGGTCAACACCCAGTTGTTCCGAATCGCCTGCTCGATCCGCGACCGCTGCCGGCCGAGGAAGCAGTTCTCGACCGGGCGGAAGACGTAGACCGGCAGAATCGTGTGCGGGAGGCGCTCGGCCTCGTCGATCGACGCGACGGCCAGCGCGTCGGCCAGCGGGGCCTCGTACCGCTTCGTCGAGAAGTTCGCGAGCGTGTCGGCGACGATGTCCGCCCCGTGCCCGTACGCGTCGGCCTTGACCATCGCGCACACGCGCACGTGCGGCCCGACCGTGCGCCGGACCAACGACGCGTTGTGCAGCAGCGCCGCGCGCGAGATCAGCGCGCGGGGCTCGCCCAGGGATGTTCTCGCGTCCATGCGATCGCTCCAAGCCGCGGGCCGCGCGCCACAACGGCGCACGTTCCGCCAATCCGTTGATCGGCAGTATAGCCCTCAAAGATTTGGTCACAACGCGGCCGCTGAGGCGCCCCCACGCGGCATGCGGCGCAGCCGCGGCGAGGCCGCTCCAGCGGCCGGGCCTTCCGCTTTCCCAACGCCAATGCACCGCCCCCCAAATCGGTATAATCACCGCCCATGCCGGAAGAACGCCCGCCGCAACCCCCTTCGCCGCACGAGCTCCCGCGCCCGGTCATCCCCGTCGATTTGCCCCCGCCCCCTCCCGAACCGCACCTCGAACTCGACGACGCCCCGCCCCCCCTGCCAGTCCCCGTCCAGCCCCTCGCGGTCGCCGAGCCCGGCGTCGTCCCGCCCCCGCCGTTCGCGAACGTCCGCCCGGCCCCCGTGGCGCCGCCCGGGTACTACCCGCCCGCCTACCCGCCGCCGCAGCCGCCGTTCGGCGACCCGATCGACTACCGCAACACCGGCTACGGCGGGTCGCGGTACGAGGTCGGCCGGCCCGGCATCATCTCCGCGATGGCGATCACCGGCATCGTCGTGGCCGTCCTCAGTTTCGTCGGCAGCCTGTTCACCGGGTGCAGCGCGGTCGTCACGATGACCAACGCCAACCGCACGGTCGCCTTCGCGCGCGGCGGCGCCGCCGCCGCGGCCGTCACGACGGCGGCACCCCCGCCCCCCCCTGCTCCCGCGGCCGACCCCGCCGCCGCCGACACCGGCCTCCGCGCGCCCGACCGCGCGGTCGTCGTCGCCGCCATGCGCAACCGCATGCGCGCCGGGCCGCTCTCGGCCCCCCGCGAGCGGCAGGTGCACGCGTTCCTCGCCCAGCACGGGAAGTCCGTCCTCGACCCGCCCGGCGGCGCGCTGACCCACAAGCGCGTGTTCGATCACCTCGGCGAGGTTGGCAAAGAGTACGCGACCGGCGGGCAGGCGCCGGCCGACTTCTTCGTCTTCAAGGCCGGCCCCGCGTGCAAGAACCCCGGCCGCCTCCGCGTGTTCGACGACCGCACCGTGTTCGAGCCCGACGACCGCGGCGAGACGCTCCGCGCAACCGCGCCGAAGGACGCGGCGGGTGATCCGTCCGCCACGGGCAACCCGACTCATCCGTTCGACCCGGGCACCGGGCCAACGCCGCTCGCCGCCGGCCTGGGCGACGACGAGGCCCGCGCCGTCGTCAGTCGGGTCCGCCAACTGAGCAACGGCCGACTGAACGGCGCGCAGGCGACGACGCTGATGGGCCTGCTCCAGTCGTCGGCGGCGGGCGGGCTGCTGACGCCGTCCGGCACGATCCCGGGGTACACCGCGCAGGTGCGGTCGGCCGCCGCGCAGGCGAACGGCACGGTCGCCGTCACGTTCGGGATGGGGGACGTCACGATGGACGCCCAGGGAAACCTGACCCACGCGCTGCCGCCCCCCGTCGCCGCCACCCCCGCGACAACCGGCCCGACCGGCCCGCAGTTCGTCATGGGCTCGCTCGGCGTCCGCAAGCCGGACTGCACGCTCGCGATCATCGACGCCGGCCTCGGCGTCCTGCTCGCGATCTTCCTACTGGTCATCGCGATCCTGACGCTCCGCCAGTCCGCCGGCACCCGCCGACTGTACGTGATCTACGCGGTCGTCAAGATCGCGTCCGGCGTCGCCGCCATCGTCGCGTTCGCGTCGATCGTCTCGGCCATCCGCGCGACCACGCAGACCGGCAACACCGCGATCATCATGGGCGGCTATTTCGAGAGCATCTCGCGAACGTCCCTGGTCCTGACCGCGATCGGCCTCGCCTTCCCCATCGGCGTCTTGGCGACGCTGGCCTTCAGCCGCCAGGCCCGCGAGTACTACCGCACAACGGGATAACGGGCGGACGGACGATCCCCAGGCCGACCCCCTGCGGGGTCGGTTCCTTCGCCTGTACTGGCTGTGGAAAACTTGCGCCCGGAACATCCCCCGGCGCGGGCGCGCGTGCAGGAGGGGGAGGCCTACTTCTGCCGGAAGACGATGCGCCCCTTGGTCAGGTCGTAGGGGGAGAGTTCGACCTTGACGCGGTCGCCGGGCAGGATGCGGATGAAGTGCTTGCGCATCTTTCCGGACACGATCCCGAGGATCTCGGCCTCGGAGTTGTCCAGCCGCAGCTTGAACATCGCGTTCGGAAGCGCGGTCACGACCACAGCTTCGACTTCAATCGGCTCGGATTTGGCCACTCGGTTCGTCTCCGTAAACTCTGCTAATTCGCGAAACCCCAACGGACATCTTACGCCTCATCCGGCGGGGGAACAAGCTCATCAGCATCCGCACGCGGCCGCCGGGGCAGCCCCAGCGGCCCCGCCTGCTACTCGGGCAATGACTCGAGAATCCGCTCGTAGCTCTCCGACCGCCAGTCCGGCGCCGTCCCCGCCTCGACGTCCGGGAAGAACTCCTCAAGGTTGTCGCGCGTGACGTTCCACAGGCCGAACAACTTCACGCCCGGCGTGTCCACGACGTACCCGCCGCCGTCCAGCGGGTACCGCCGCGCCGACGTCGTCGTGTGCCGCCCCTTCCCGGTGTAGCCGGAGATGGCCGCGATCCGGATGTCGAGCGTCGGCTGCACCGCCCGCACCAGCGACGATTTCCCGACCCCGCTGTGGCCGGCCAGCACGGTCGTTTGGCCCTTCAGCCGGGTTTTGAGGTCGTCGATCCCGAGCCCGGCGGTGACCGAGGTGCGCAGGGTGGCGACGCCCATCGACTCGTAGTGGGCCAAGGCCTCCAGCGCGAAGTCGAGTTCCTTCTGCCCCTGCTTGGTCTGGGCGAGGTCGGCCTTGTTCAGGCAGAGGATCGGCACGAGTCCGCCGCCGCGGGCGGCGATCAGCATGCGGTCGATCAGCCCCCACTTCGGCCACGGCTCGGCGAGCGCGGCGACGATCAGCATCTGGTCGACGTTGGCGACGATCGGCTGCGCGTCGATCGCCTTGAAGCTGTCGGCCCGCGTCAGCACGGTCCGCCGCGGCAGGATCTGCTCGATCACCGCCTCCGGCCGCCCCTGGTCGTCGGTCGAGCCGGTCTCCCGGAACCGCACGAGGTCGCCGACGACGACGAACGCGTCCGTCACCTTCGTCAACGTCCGCCGGACCACGGACAGCCAGACCCGCCCCCCGACCATCACCTCACAGAACAGCGAGTGCACCTGCACCACCTCGCCGGTCGGCAGCGCCTCGATGTCGACCGCCGACGCCGTGTCCTCCGCCGCCCGGAGCAGCGCGGTCTTCTCCATCTTGCGCTTCTGGAAGTTCTTCGACTTGTCCCCGAACCGCTCCTGCTGCTCGACCCGATCCTCGTCGACGTCCCCGCTCATGTACCGGGCGGTCATGTCCTTCTCGCGAGGTTGTTTCTTCGGCCGGCCCTTCATCGTGCGATCCGCAAGGGTAACACCGATGCGCCCGTCCGTCTCCCCCGCGCCCCGGCGCGCCCCCGGCGTTCCGGTTGAGAAGTGGGGCGGTTTAGAATAGGATGCCGCGCCGGAGCATCGGGGAGTGCGACGCGGGATCATCGGACAAAGTGGGGCAGGGACGTTCGTGAGCCGCGAGGGCAGCGCATAGAGCGTTCACGCGTCGTCCATTCGTAGACATCATGACTTCCGAAGTCCGCGGCGCCGCGCCGCGGACGGCCGGGGCGACGTTGGTCCAGGCTCGTGCGGGCTGGGTCGTTACAGCAGTAGAAGCGAGACACACCATGGCAAGACTCAGTTGGGACAAGCCGCAGATCCTCACGACGCTCAAGAAGCTGCACAAGGAGGGGAAGGACCTGTCGTACACGCAACTCGCGAAGAAGATGCAGCCGCTCGTCTCCGCCGCCGCCTACCACTTCGGCTCCTACCGCGCCGCCGTCGAGAAGGCCGGCATCGACTACTCCGAGGTCGTCCGCCGCCCGCGCTGGACCAAGCAGCACATCATCAAACTGATCAAACAGGCCAAGCGCCAGGGCCTCGACCTCCACTGGTCGGCCGTCACCAAGCGCGGCGACGAGCTCGGGCGGGCCGCGTTCGCCTCGCTCCAGAAGCGGCTGTTCGGGAGTTGGGACCGCGCCCTCCACGGCGCCGGCCTCGACGCCGAAGAGATCAGCCAGTACCGCAAGTGGGACCAGTCGAGCATCGTGTTCGAGCTCAAGAGCCGCCACCGCGAACGAGAGCCGCTGAACAGCGGCGCCGTGCAGAAGGAAGACCCCGGCCTTCACGCCGCGGCCGTGCGTCACTTCGGCAGCTACGACAACGCGCTCCGCGCCGCCAAGGTCGACCCCGCCAAGATCCGCCGCCGCCAGCGGTGGAGCAAGGAAGAGGTCAACCGCCAGCTCAAGGCGTTCTCCAAGAAGCACGGCCTGACCGACGCCGCCCTCCGCCAGCACGCCCCCGCACTCTATGGAGCCGTATTAAGGTTCTACAAATCCGTCGCCGGGGCGCGCAAGGAAGTCTAGGCCCGCAGTACCGCCTACCCTCAAACGACGAACGCCCGCGGTTCATGGGCATGAACCGCGGGCGCTTCTCATTTTCGGAGGTTGCGGGTTATCTCCAGTTCCTAACTCAACACCGCGATGAACGCGAAGATCAACCCGATCAGCCCCATCAGCACCGCGATGATGCTGAGGATCCCGCCGTTGACGCGCGGCGAGAGCGCCTTGATGCCGCCGATCAGCCCGGCGCCGATCGCCACAAATGCCAGGATGAACCCGAGCGACTCGGTGCCCCTGCTGGAGAACCAGAAACTGCCCAGCGCACACAAGATGGCGACGATCGACGCGCCACTGCGAACCGGCGCGCTGACGTAAGTGCCGGGGACGCCGCCGGTCGGAGCGTTGAACATTCGGGACATGGGAGTCATCCTTTCGTTTAGCGAGTTCGAGCCCGCGCTACACGTTGCGCGCCGGCTCCAACGGACGAAGAATGGATGTGCAAAGGCCGTGCCCCGTCGGGCACGGCCTTTTAACTCACGTCCCAGGCACGGGTTTCGGACTCGCCGGATCGGTGACTCCCCCACACACCGCGTCACCCCTCGTACCCCTTCGGGTGCTTCGAGAACCAGTTCCACGCGGAGCGGATGATCGCCTCCGGGTCCTTGTGCTTGGCCTCCCACCCGAGCACTTCCTTCGCCTTCCGCGGGTCGGCGTAAAGCGCGATCGCATCTCCCCGCCGCCGCGGGCCGTACTCGACCGGCACCTTCTTCCCGGTCACCTTCTCCGCCGTCTGGATGATCTCCTTCACGCTAAAGCCCCGGCCCGTGCCGAGGTTGCAGCGGATCGGGCTGGCCGTGTCCAGCTTGCCCATCGCCGCGATGTGAGCGTCCGCCAGATCGTCCACGTGAATGTAATCGCGCACGTTCGTCCCGTCCGGCGTCGGGTAATCCGCCCCGTAAACCGTGAGCTTCGGCCGCAACCCCATGACCGCCTGGAGGATGACCGGGATCAGGTGCGTCTCGGGGTCGTGGTCTTCACCCAGTTGGCCGTCCATCGCGCACCCCGAGGCGTTGAAGTACCGCAGCGCCGCAAACTTGAAGTTCTTGTCGGCGGCCGCCAGGTCCGTCAAAATCTCCTCGACCATCGCCTTCGACCGCCCGTAAGGCGACACCGGCTTCTTCGACTCCTCCTCGGTGATCGGCACCTTGTCCGGGTCGCCGTACGTCGCGCACGTCGACGAGAACACGAACCGCCGCACCCCGACCTCGAGCATCGCCTCCAGCACGCTGATCGTCGTCGCGACGTTGTTGTGGTAGTACGCCAGCGGCTTCTCGACCGACTCCCCGACGTACGCGTACGCCGCGAAGTGCATTACGGCTTCGATCTTGTGATCCCGCAGCGCCCGGATGACGGCGGCCTTGTCGTCGAGGTCCGCCCAGACCGCCGGCACCTTGAGGATCTCGGCGACGGCCTTGTGCCCGCGCACCCCGTTGTCATAGATGACCGGCGCGTGCCCGGACTCCTTGAGCCGCTTAACCGTGTGAGACCCGATGTAACCGGCGCCGCCGGCGACGAGAACGTTCATGCGTGATTGCTCCGATGATTGTTGACGGGGGGCAAGTATAGGGAGAGGCGGGGCGTTGGGAACAGGGGCGAAATGGCCGAGGGGCGGGGGCAACCGGTATCATGCCGCCCGTGATCCCCGCCCCGAACGACACCGTCTGGTTCATCACCGTCACGTTCCTCGTGACGTGCGTCGCGTCCGCCGTCGTCTTGCGCCGGTGGTGGATCGGCCGGCGGCGTCGTAGGCAACAGAGCCGCGGCTTCGACGTGCTGCGGCGCGATTAGAGCGCCCTCGTTTAGCCGGCCCGCTCGCGGGCCGCGGTCAGCGGCGTACGACCCGCGAACGGCGCGCGAACGCAACCCAACCCACGCCGGACAGTCCACGAGCCCTCACAACGTATGCCGATCGAACGACACCACCGGGAATGGCGCCTGCGACCCCTGTCGCCGCACGACGACCTCGCCGCGCTGACGGCCCTCCTCCACCGCGCCTACGCCGGCCTCGCCGCGCGGGGGATGCGGTTCTGGGCCTCGCACCAGAGCGTGGACGACACGCGGAAGCGGACCGCCGACGGCGAGTGCTGGGTCGCGGTCGCGGCCGGCAGCCTGATCGGCACGATCACCCTGCGCGACGCCGCGAACACCCGCGGCTGCGCGTGGTACGACCGGCCGGACGTCGCAGCGTTCGGCCAGTTCGGCGTCGACCCCGCCTGGCAGGGGCGGGGCGTCGGGGCCGCGCTCCTCGACGTCGTCGAACACCGCGCCCGCGAAACCGGCGTCGCCGAACTCGCGCTCGACACCGCCGAGGGGGCCGCCGACCTGATCGCGCTCTACGCCCGCCGCGGCTTCCGCTTCGTGCAGCACGTGACCTGGGACAAGGTGAACTACCGGAGCGTCGTGATGAGCAAGCCGCTCGCGGCCACGCAATCCTCACGCGCAGGGCCCCCGCGCCCCCTCTAAGACGCGGGCGCGATGGCCTGCTACGGACAACCGGTCTGGCGGGTCATCGCTCTAGCGCCGGGGGCGCGGATGCTTTCGCCGGCAGGGCAGCTTCAGCGGCCCCGTGCCTCCGAACCGCACCCCTTCTCTGAAAGCAGTCGGCCGCTATCCCCCCACCTACTCAACCGCGCGAAGATGGGCGATCGCCCCCAGCGGCAGCGAGACCTTTCCGAGGCTCGCGTCGTCGACCGTCAGCCCCTGCGCGTCGGGCGCGATCGTCTTCGGGCGGTACGTGCTGCCGTCGGTCGTGGTCAGGGTGAAGGACGTCCTCGCCGGCGTCGCGTCGCGGAGGACGACGGCCGTCGTCTCGTCGTTCAGGGAGACCTTGCGCAGGCCGAACAGAACGCTCGAGATCGCGACCGCCCCGTCCTTCAGCGCGCCGACGTCCCCGTCAAGGAAGTCCCCAGTCGTGGTCAGCACGCCGGCCCGCCCGGACAGCTTCTGCGCGTGGTCCGCGAGCAGCGGCTTGTAGAGAATGCGGGCGACGTCGTTCTGGGCGACCTTCCCCGGGTCACCGTTGCGACTGTAGCGGACGAAGTTGCCGTCCACCTCGTGCACGTCGGCCGCGAGGAACGTGCCCGCCGTGGTCAGGATGCCTTTGGCCGTCGACTCCAGCGGCGGCGCCCCGGCGATCAACCGCACGTTGTCGAACGTCGCCGTCGCCGGCTTCTCCCGCCCGAACGCCACCAGGCCGACGAACGCCTGCGCGCCTGCCTCGAACCGCTCGGTCGCGAGCAGGTCCCACTCCTTGCCGTCGGCGCTCGTGTACGCGTACACGCGTGACCCGTGCCGCGCGAGCTTGAACCACTCCCCCTGCGGCGTCTTCGACGTGCGGTCGCTGACGACCGGGTTCATCCAGTGATCCTGCCGCCGCACCAGCGACACGACCGGCTCCTCCGCCGGCTGGCCGTAAAGCAGCGTGACGTGGCGGCAGCGGTTCTTCAGATTCTCGCGGATCGTGACCCCCGCCATCGCGCCGGAGATCCCGTCGTCCGGCCCCGGCAGCACACTGGTCACGCGGGCGACGATCTGCCCATCCCCCAGCAGCGGCTGAATCACGAGGTGCCCCGCGTCGTTCTCCGACTCCGAGACCAGCGTGCCCGACGCGCGGTCGATCTTGAACGCGCCGTCGCCGGTCTGGGCGGCGACGCCCGCCGTTTTGAAGTCGTTGTTCGCGACGTGAAAGTCGCCCCACGGCGCCTTCACGCTGCCGTCCCCCTTGCCGGTGACGGTGACCGTGACCGTGTCCGACAGCGCGGCCACGCCGGCCGTGTCGGTCAGCTTGGCGCGCAGCCGGTAGACGCCCGGCGCCGGGTCCTTCCAGGCGAAGCGGTAGGGCGGCGCGTCCAGGTCGGCCAGCCGCGTGTTCTGGTCGAAGAACGCGACCTTCCGCACCTGGCCGTTGGGCGTGACGGCGGCGGCGGTCAAACCGATCGCCGCCGGCGCGGCGACGAACGCGTCGGCCGACGGGTCGACCAACCCGATCACCGGCCGGCCCAGCGGCTCGTCCGGCGCGACGCTGAACGCGTCCGGCGGGATCGTGTCCCGGCCGTGGCTTTTGCAGCTCCAGCGGACGCGGCAGAGCATCGTGTCGTTGCGACTGCTGTACTCGACCTTGAACGGCACCTTCCGCCCCGCCGTCAGCTTGATCCGCTCGCTGACGTGCTCGCCCCCCTCGCCGCGCCACTGGTCGATCACCAGCTTCTCGTCCACCCACAGCCGGATCCGGCGGTTGACCTCGGCGTGGAAGCGGTACTCCTCGCTGAACCGCGGCGTCAGCATCCCCGTCCACCGGATCGACCCCTCGGGGCTCGCCGCAGGGTCGGGCGGGTTGTCGCGGTGGAAGTGCACGTCCACGTTCGGGTCGAACCGGACGAACGACAAATGTTCCAGCTCCCGGCTGGCGAAGTACTCGCCCTTCAGCCCGGCCCGGTCCGGGGCAAGGACCCGGCGGAACGGCGGCCCGCCGTCCGTGCTCGGCGTCTCCAGCGCGACGGATTGCGTCGTCGCCGGAACGGACGTCGCTTCTCGCGGCAGGTAAAGGTTATCCGCCGGGATCACCTGCCGCGGCGTCGAGGGGCTGGCCCACGACAGCGCCGCCTGCGCGGCCGACTGGCCGTTGTAGTACTCGACGCGCAGGTCGTACTCCCGACCCTTCTCCAGCGCGACCTCGGCGGTCGCGTCGGCGGCCGACTGGTCGTGCCAGCGGTCGATCAAAAGCTTGTCGTCCAGGTACACCCGCACGCCGTCGTCGGTGTTCGAGATCAGCCTGTACGTCTCCGACCGGTCCGGCCGAAGCCGCCCCGTCCAGCGCACGGAGAACTCCCGACCCCACGGCACCAGCGCAGGGTGCGGGAGCGTATCGGCCCAGACGTAGTCGATGACCGGATCGGTGCGGGTCAGCAGAAGCCGCCCGAGCGAACGGCCGACGAAGTAGTCCCCGCGCAGCCCGTGCCCCGGCTTGGGCGGGTTGCCGCCACCGGCTTTGAAGTCGGCGTGCCGCACGTCGGCGAGCGGGAACGACTGCGGCCCGGTTGCGGTCGTGACCGTAATCCGATCCGCCGAAAACGTCAGCGGCCCGGCAAACGTCTTGCCGTCGCGCGTGGTCAACGTGCCGGCGGGAGCGGTCAGGGCAACGAGCGCGAGCGTGAGGAGCGACAAAAAGTACTTCATCGGATGCGTCGTCCGCCCGGCGGACGGCGCGGGACTATTGCATGTACTACGCCGCCCGGCAAGTGTTCGGCAGCCCCCCCGCCCACACCCCCAGGCGATCGCGCGTGCCGCGCTCTCACCCCCTCGCCCGGTACTCCGGGAGAGGGCCGGGGTGAGGGTTCACGCCGCCCGCAACGAAGGAACAAGGCGCGTGACCGCCACATGCGTTCGCCCTGATCACGACGCCATCCTCGCGGCGTCTTCGTAATCCCCGTCACCCCTCACCGGCATTCCAACCGCGCCACGTCCTTCCGCGCAACCGTCACCACGCCCAGCGTCACGTCCTCCACCGTCACCGCGTCCCCCTCCACCTTCAGCGCCCTCCCCTGATAAACGCTCCCGTCCGTCGCCGTCAGCGCGTACGGCTGGGTCGGCGACTCCGGGTCTTTCAGGTAGATCGCCAGCACGTCGTTCCCCTTGATCGTGAACGTGCGCGGGCCGAACACGACGTTCGACACCTTCACCCGGTAGCTGACATCGCCCAGTTCCCCCTCGGCGAAGTCGCCCGACGCCAGCAACACGCCCACGCCGTTCGCAGGCGCCTTCTCCGCCAGCTCCGTCGGCACCGCCTTGTACACCAGCCGCGCGACGTCCGCCGCATCCCGATAGACCCGCTTCCCCTCCCGGTTGTACGCCAGCTTCCCCTCCTTCAGCCCCAGCACCTCGGCCGCCAAAAACGTGCCCGAGCGGAACAAGATACCCTCCGCCGAGTGCACCAGCGCCGGCGGCCCGGGCGAAACCGCCACGCGGTCGAACGTCGCCGTCGCAGGCGTCTGCTTGTCCCGGCTCATCGCGCACAACCCCACGAACACCCGCTCCGGCAGCTCGATCCGGTCCGCGCCCAGCAGCGTCCACGCCTTGCCGTCCCCCGACGTGTACGCGCGCAGACGGTTCGCGTGCCGCACGAGCCTCAGCCAGTTCACCGGCCCCTCGGTCCGCTCGGCGGCAACGGTGCGGCCCCAGTACTCCGTCCGCCGCGCGAACACCGTCGCGTCCGGCCCGACCACGACCGCCGCCAGCCGGTCGAGGCTGCTCATGTTCTCGCGCACCATTACGCCGGCCAGCGGGCCCACGGGGTTGTCGTTCGGCGCGAGCGACGCCACGCGGGCGACGACCTCGAAGTCGCCGTACACCGGCTGGTAGACGAAATGCGGACTGTCGCTGTCCTCGGTGATCTGCCCGCCAGCCTTGGTCAGCGTGAACGTGCCACCCGCGAACGACGCCGCGCCCGGGATGACGTCCTTCTTGCCCAGCGTCTGCTGCCCCCACGGCGCGGGCAGCGACTTGTCCGCGCCGGTGTCGGTGATCGACAGATCGAGCGCCTCGGCGTACCCGCTTACGCCCTTGTCGTCCGTCGCGCGGACGCGCACCTTGTAGACGCCCGGCGGCGGTTCCTTCCACTCGATCTTGAACGGCCCAGTCCTCTGCCCCGCCGCCGCCGCCGCCGAACCGATCACCGCCGTGCCGGCGATCACGTCCACCGACTTCAGCGCCACCCCCATCGCGGCCTCCGCCTTCACGTCAAACGTCACCGACTTCGGGTCCCGCAGGTAAGCGTCGTCCGCCGGCGCCGTCACCGCCACCTCCGGCGGCGGCATCGCCCCCTCCGGCAGTTGATACGCCTCGACCGGGATGTGGGGGTTGTCCACGCCCGCCGCCTTCCAGTGCAGCCGGACGAGGAAGCTGGACTCGCCCGACGCCACCTCCAGCCGCACCGAGACCGCCTTCCCGGCCGTCAGCGGCACGCCCGGGCTGCTGTGCTTGTCCGTCCCTTTCGCGCCCCACTTGTCGATCCTGAGTTGCCCGTCGACCCAAAGCCGCACCGGCCCGTGCGCCTCGACGATAAACGCATGCTCCCGCGACACTTTGGACGCAACCCGCGCCGTATACCGCACCGCGCACCGCCCCGGCACCAGCGGGTCCGGCAACGTCTTGAAGTCGAAGAACTGATTGACCTGCCCCTCGTACCGCGCCAGCCGCCGGTCCGTCATCTCCCGGTCCGCGAAGTACTCGACGAACACCCGCCCCTTCGCCGCCGGCTCCCGCTTGTCGCGCCGCGGATTGGCGTACTCGATCGCCGGGGCGGCCGGGTCGGCGAACGTCGCCCGCGCGACGTCCTTCAGCGGCACCCGCCGGGCCTCCCCGGCCTTGGCGGGAGTGACGACGACGTGCGTGTCGGTCAGGGTCAGACCCCCGCCGAAGGTCTGGCCGTCACGTGTGGTGAGCGTCCCGGCCGGCGCCCGAACAGGAACCGCAGCGACCGCTAAGGCGACGAGAACGGGAATGGATATCCGGTACGGCATCGGCACCGGTTGTACCGGTGCGGCGCGGGAACGTTCACCCGCGCCCATGCCGGGGCAGCCGCCCCGGATCCGTCCTCACAAGCGGCACGACCCGCACGGGTCGCCCACCCTCAGTCCCGCAAGTACTCCGCGTCCGCCGGCTCGTCATCGAAGTCGAACTGACGCCGCGCCGGTTTATCGTTGTTCGCCTTCCCCTTGCCGTTCTCCTCCTCCGGCGGCCGGGGGTTCTTCGGGCGGCGGCCCCGGCGGATCGGCGTGTACGGCTCGCCCAGCGTCTTCTTGATCAGCTCGAGCAGCCGCATGAACGGCACGTCCCCCTTGAACAGGTACTCCGTAATCCCCAGTTCCTTCGCCCGGCCAAGCATCTTCGGGTCGTGGACGGCCGTCACCAGGAACACGTGCGTGTCCGCGTGCGCCTTGTTCTGCCGCATCCGCTCGAGGAACCCCACCCCGTCGAGCCGCGGCATCAACAGGTCCAGCAGGATCAGGTCCTGCTTCTTCTCGTCGAGCCGCTGAAGCGCCTCGAGTCCGTCCGCAGCCTGCGTGACCTCGTACCCCTCGATCTGCAACAACCGCGTCAGCGGGTGCCTGCAGGCCTGCTCGTCGTCCACGATGAGAATATTCGGCATTCGGCGAAACTCCTTTCCGCACCCGGAAGGACGGCTGGTCCAGCCCTCCGAGGTCATCCTATGTGCGGGAGGATAGCGGAAAGAAGGGGGAAATGTTTAACCATTTTGACATCGCTGGGGAGAAATACTCCCGCCCGTAATAGGCTGGGTACGCTGACGTAAAAATGGGCAAGAACATGACGCCGCCGGCGGGCCCCCGCGCGAGGCGGATCCGGGGGGTCTTCTGTCCCGGATCCGACCAACGATTCGCACGGGGGCCCGCCGGCGGCGGGGGCACCATTGTCCAAGGCGGGGTCACCGAGATGACCCAGCCGCAACGGTCACTTCACCAAGCCCTTGGTCTTCTTCACGAGTTCGAGGAAATCAGCCCGGTGGCCCTTCTCGTCCTTCCCCTTCCCCTCGTCAGCCAGCTCGATCACTCCGTCGAGCGTCGCGGTCCCCTTGTACGGGCTGTTGCGGAGGATCATCCCGTACTGGGCGACGGCGGCGGCGAACTTGAAATCCTCGCTGGCCTTGGCGTACGTCAGGCCAGCGTCCTTCGCAACCGACTCGATCTTCGTGGACTCATCGCCATCCGGCTGCTTGTAGCGGAGCTTGAGGGTGAGCAGGTCGTCGGACTTCGCCCCCGCGACGTACTTCAGCGGATCGACGTCCTTGTCGTCCTTCGCCGGTTGCACCACCGGCGCGGTCGTCAAAGCCTTCCTGCTCGGGTCCACCGGCGTGATCTCGTACAGCGCGGTCACGCAGTGCCCCGCCCCGATCTCGCCCGCGTCGACCCGGTCGTCGTTGAAGTCCTGGTTCCGCAGGACCCGGTTCTCGTACCCGATCAGGCGGTAGCTCTCGACCTTGGCCGGGTTGAACTCGACCTGGATCTTCACGTCCTTCGCGATCGTGACCAGCGTGCCGCTCATCTCCTCGACCAGCACCTTCCTCGCCTCCTTCGCGTCATCGATGTACGCGTAGTGGCCGTTCCCCTTGTCGGCCAGCCGTTCGAGCGTGTCGTCCTTCAGGTTGCCGTACCCGAACCCGAGCAGCGACAGGAACACGCCCGACTTCGCCTTCTCCTCGATCAACTTCGTCAGCGACGTCTGATCCGTGATCCCGACGTTCCAGTCGCCGTCCGTCGCGAGCAGCACGCGGTTCGTCCCGCCCTTGATGAAGTGCTCGGTCGCGAGCTGGTACGCCAGCTCGATCCCCTGCGCGCCGTTGGTCGACCCGCCGGCCGACAGCCTGTCGATCGCGTCCAGGATCGCCTGCTTGCTCTTCGGATCCGCGCACGTCGACGGCAGCGCGAGCCCGGCCGCCCCCGCGTAGACGACGATCGCCACCCGGTCGTTCTCCGTCAGCTCGTTGACCATCCCCTTCAGCCCCTCCTTCACCAGCGGCAGCTTCTTCGGCTCGTTCATCGAGCCGCTGACGTCGATCAGGAACACCAGGTTCGACACCGGCCGCTTGTCGTGCGCGATCTCCCGACCCTTGATCGACACCCGCGCCAGCCGGTTCTTCGCGTTCCAGGGGCACGTCGCCACCTCGACCGCCGCCCTGAACGGCTCCTTCGAGCCCGGCGCCGGCTTCCCGTACGCGTACGGGAAGTAGTTCAGCAGCTCCTCGATCCGCACGGCGTCGGCCGGCGGCAACTGCCCCTGCGCGACGAACCGCCGGACGTTGCTGTACGACGCGGTGTCCACGTCGATCGAGAACGTCGACAGCGGCTCGGCGACCGCCGCCTTGAACGGGTTGTCGACGACGCCGGCGTACGACTCGGTGCCCGGGATCGTCTGCTCGACCTGCTGCAACCGCAGCTTCACCTCCAGCCGCTCGCGCTCCGGCAGGCGGGCGTACTGCTCGGCGACCTCCTTCCGGGCGTCGAGCACGAGCGCGCGGGCGGCCTCCAGGTCCTTCCGCTGCACCGCGTCCCGGGCCTCGTCCAGCTTCGACTGGAACGCCGGGGTCACGGGATTCTTCGCCCCGGCCGGCTCGAGCTTCATCCGCGGATCGAACCGCGCCTCCGCCTCGACCACCTTCGCGCGCTCAACGCCCAGCGCGGGATCGGCCACCCCCGACACCCGGTCGACCAACCCGTCCCCTTCAGACTCCGATCGCGAGACGTTCTTCGTCACGACCGACAACTGCGTCACCTTCTCCTCGCGCTGGGCGCCCCCGGCTGGAGACGTCGGCTTGGCGGCCGGCCCGACCGCCGGGGCCGGGACCGAGGGCGGCGCGGGCGTCGCGCCCGCGGCCACGGGGGCGTCGCCCAGCGCGGTGGAGTAGCCGCCGCGGCTGCCGCCCGGCTGTAGGCCGTACGCGTCCGGGCCCGCGGGCTGAGCGGGGGCCGCGCCGTTCGTGACCACGCCACCGAAGTTCCACTTCGCCGGCGGCGTAGGGGCCGGCATCGCGCCGCCGCCCCCGGGCTGACCGCCGGTGCCCTGTTGGCCCGGTTGCTGCCCCTGCTGTCCGCCACCCTGCTGCTGGCCCTGCCCCTGCTGTTGATCGCCAAAGCCCGCGCCTCCGGGAGCTCCGCCGCCGCCGAACTGCGGTTGCCGCGACGCCCCCGTCGCCACCCGGGTGCCGTCGAGCTTAAGACCCTCGGCGAGCGCGTCCTTGTCGGCCGGCCGGTCGAACTTGCCCCGCACCACCTCGCCGCCCTGGACGACGGCCGCCGCACCGTCGAAGCGGCCCTCGTCCTTGCCCGGCTCGGCCTTCTTCTCGTTCGTCGCCTGCAGTTCGGGCCAGGCCTCCGGATAGCGAAGGACGTCCGTGTACGGCACTTTTCGCCCCTCGCCGTTGATGGCCGGCGACGTGGCGGCGCGGTCCGCCGGGGCCGCATGAGGCGCAAGCCGTTGAGCCGAATCCGCCCGATCGAGCCGCGGCGTGCGGTGGGTGAGGATCGAATACCCCCCCGCCACCAGCGCCGCGCACGCCGCCGTCGCCAGCGACCACCGCGCGAACGCCGACCGCCGCCCGTCCACCCGCCCGTACGACAGGGGCGGCGCCACGCCCGCCGACCGCGCCGCCGCGTGCACCGCGTCCCGCTGCGCCGCCGTCAGCGCCGGCGGCTCGACCGCCCGCAGCCCCCCCGCCAGCAGCGCGACCGTCTGCCGCGTCTCCTCCACGAACCGCCGGCCGGCATCGCTCCCCTTCAAAAACGCCTCGACCTCCGCCCGGTCGGCGGCGTCCAACTCGTCCAACGCGTACGCGGTCAGCTTCGGGTCGTCGTGTGTCATGTCTGTCGTCCGTGGTCAGTGGTTCATTGCTGGTTGGGTGGCACGAGCGAACTCGTTTGCCCGTGCCTTCTGCGGGGGCCGCCCACGGGCAACGGAGCACCGTTGCCCGTGCCCCCCCTTACACCGCCGCCCCCGTCAGTCGCTGCCGCACGGCCTTCAACCCCGTGTGGATCAGGAACCCGACGTTGCTGACGCTCAGCCCCGTCACCCCCGCGATCTCCTTGTACGACAGCCCGTGCCCGAACTTCAGCACGATCGCCTCCCGCTGGTTCTCGGGCAGCCGCTCGATCATCCGCAGGACGTCCGCCGCCGACTCGGTCCGCTCGACCGCGATCGCCGGATCCGGCGCGAGGCTCGGTAATACCGCCGCCGTCTGGTCTTCGATCAGGCTCATTCGTCGCTCCTTCCGTTGCACGTCGAGCGCCGCCCGCCGGCACACCGTGTACAGCCACGCCGCCTCGCGCCCGCGGATCTCCCCCGCCAGGCCGCGCCCCTTCACCTCCCGGCAAAGCCGCAGGAACGTCTCCTGCACGACGTCCCGCGCCCGTCCGAGGTCCCCGCGCAGCAACCGCTGGGCGTACAGGATCAGCGGCCCCTCGTAGCGACGGACCAGGCCCGACAGGTAGTCGTCACTCCCGCCGCCGCCCCCGGGGTCGTCGTGGTCGTGCGGCGCAAAAGCTGGGGCCATCCGAGCTCCGGAGGGGTCGTGTCGTCCGCGTCGTCGCGTCGTATCGGTCGTCGTTCCGTCCACCCCTTTGACGCACGAACCGGCCGGATCATAGAGAAAAAATGCTGTGGTGCGGGCACCCCGCCTGAACCGCCGAACCCCGCGTAATCGAGCGGCGCAGAGCCACGGGAAAGAGGATCCGGCCACCGATAAGCACGGACGACCACGGACGAAGTACGGGGCTCTACTCCACCCGCCTTATCTTTGGCGAGCCCTGTTCATCTGTGGCTGCTCCGTTCCCCGTCTTCCCTCGGTGTCCCTGTGCCGAATCCCCGCCCCGCACTCCGGACACCGCTCCGGCGTCGCGCGGAGGTCATAACCGCACGCGGGGCACAGGCCGCGGTCGGCGAAGATCGCCCGGAGGTTCCGCCCGGCGACCGGCCGGGTCAGCAGGCCGAACAGCGTCATCCCCACCGCCAGCCCGCACGCGGTCACGGCGGCGGTCGCCAGCGGCCCCGCTCGCGCGCCGAACCACGCCGCGGCGAGCGTCGCGGCCCCCAGCGCCGCGACCCCCGCCCAGAACGCCGGCGACCGGCGGTTCCGCCGCCACAGCTCGGGCATGACCTCCGCCCGCGTCTCGCGCGGCAACGTGGCCGCGACCGCCATCAGCCCGCGGAGCTCGTCCCGGCCGGCCGCGGCGTTCAACAGGACGCGGGGCAGGCGCCTCACGGGATCACCCCCGGCACGCGACCACACTCCGGGCACCGACCCGGCGTCGCCCGCAGGTCGTACCCGCAGCCGACGCAGGACCCGCCGGCCCGCCGGTCGACGTACCGCCGCATGCGCCGGTAGCGAGCGACGGACAGCCACGCGGCCCCGAGGAGCGGCGTCGCCGTCATCACCAGGAACATGCCGCCGTCCCCGCGCGTGCCGGCCCACGCCATCGCGACCAGCAGGGCCGCGACCAGCGGCACGCCGACGATGTAGGGGAGGGCGCGTCTCACGGCAGGATCCTACCACACTCCGGGCAACGCCCGGGCGTCGCGCGGAGGTCGTACCCGCAGGCCGGGCAGAGGCCGATCTCCGCTCGAACGCGGCGGCGTCGTCTGCCGCACCAGCGTCGAAGGGCTGCGGCCGGCAGCACGCCAGCGAGGACGGCCACGACGGGCAGCGGGACGCCCAGCGAGACGGTCCGGTAATAGTTGTCGGGGTCGGTGTAAATACCGTCTCGCACGAAGTCGAACCCCGCGACCGAGAGTCGCGTCGATGACCCTTGGGACCGCGGTGCGTCGCCGGCGTGGGACTCGGTGACCCCGCGCAGCGTATTCCATTCGAATGACGGTGCTTGGATGCCGGTACCGTAGAAGGAGCACATCTCCAAGCGTTCGACTTTCAGGTGCCCCCGCCTACTGATGACGCTCAACTGCACCTTTCCGAAATGGTCGGCGACGTACGACGTCCAGACGAGGACATCGGTACGCCGGTAGCTTGCTGCCGACAACGACGCCGCCGCCAAGCAGAGCAGCAGTGACGGCACCGCCGCGACGTCGAGAAGCACGAGCACGATGCGCCGGCGTCGCCTCACTGCCCGGCATCCTACCGCGCCCCGCCCCCGGGGAGGCCGCCGGGTCGCACGAGTGCGGCCGGGTTGTCGCCGCCTATTCAATCGTCGGGAACAACACGAGTTCCACCGGCGTGCCGGCCGCCGGCAGACCGTGCCGGACCACGTTGGGCTCCGGCGGCGGGGCGGCGATCCGCTCGTGCGTCACCATCACCGCCCGCCCGTCCACCTCCGCGGTCGCGTGAACACCCAGCCCGTGCGAATAGCTCCCCTTCCCCGTCGGCCAATCCAGCGGCACGGCGAACGCGACCGGCCACGCCCCGACCGGGTCGATCACCTGCTCGCCGATCCGCGTGCCGTGCCAGCGGGCGACCACCCGCAGGCGCGCACCTGGCGGGAACGCCGCCCCGTCGCGGAGCCGCACGGTGCCGCGCACCGCGTCGGGCGTCGATCGCGCGCCGGCGGCGGGCGCGGGGGCGGCGGGCGCGGGATCGCTGCCACGAGTCGCCGGACCGTTGCAGCCGGCGCAGAAGGCGATGACGGACAGGATCGGACCGGCGAATCGGAGGTGACGCACGGTGTGCTCCTCGGTCAGGACTGGGGGGGCGGGCGGCGGTGCGCGGGCGTTCAGCTTGCCGGGGGTTGTGTCGATCCGTCCGAGGCTAGTTTCGCGCCATCCCCGCCGTTCGCGCCGTCGCGGCCTCGTCGGGCGGCCGGCGCGCGTCGTTTCGTGAGCGGCCCCCGGCGGCGGTGGCAGGTCCGCGAACGTCCGCTCAACCTGCTCCCGCAACTCCATCGCGCGGCAGCTTACCCCGCTCGCCGCCCCCCCGGAACGTCGGCGCCCGGGTGTGCGGCCGCTGAAGTGGAGACGACGGCCAGGCAGTCCGCCGGCGCCGCCCCGCACTCCGGGCACCGCTCCGGCGTCGCGCGGAGATCGTACCCGCACGCCGGGCACAGGCCCGCCGCCACCATCCGCACGATCCGCCGGTCGTCCCAGCGGACGCAGTATCGCCCAAACAGCCACAGCGCCGGCGGCACCGCGAGCAGAGCGCACCACGGCCAGTGCGGGACCCGCGACAGCATTGTCGCGCAGACGAACCAGAGCAGGCCCACTCGGTCGAGCGAGAAGTGCCGGTAAAGCCAATCGTCGCTCGGTACACCCCACACCAGCCGCACGAGTACGACGACCCCCGGCCCGGCCATCGTCAGCACACCGATCGCGCTCAGCAGGTTGCTCAGGTAGCGGCCCACGGTGCGGCATCGTACCAGCCACCGCCGCCGCCTGCGGGCCGCGGTGTAACCTCCACGCCCCGTCGCTTAACGTGGGGGACGTGCCCTCCCTTGCAGTCCCCAACACGGTTTCTTACGCTTCGTCCCGGCGGGCGCGGCGCCCCGCGCGCCGCCGCGCCAGGCCCCAGAGGAACCCGTCGGTGGAACGTCAGCCCCCCCTTCCCCCGCCCGCCCCACCCGCGTCCGGCCGCTTCGCCACCACCCGGTGGAGCGTCGTCCTGACCGCCGCCGACCCCACGCTCCCCGCCTCCGCCGACGCGCTCGCCGAACTCTGCCGCACCTACTGGTACCCGATCTACGCCTTCGTCCGCCGCCAGGGCAACGCCCACGAGTCCGCGCAGGACCTCACCCAGGAGTTCTTCGCCCGGATGCTCGAGAAGCGCTACATCGACGACGTCGGCCCCGAGAAGGGCCGCTTCCGCACCTTCCTGCTCGTCTGCCTGAAACGCTTCCTCGCCAACGAGTGGGACAAGACCCGCGCCCAGAAGCGAGGCGGCGGCAAGGCCCACCTCTCCATCGACTTCCAGGACGCCGACGGCCGCTACAGCCTCGAGCCCGGCCACGACGTCACCGCCCAGAAGATCTTCGAGCGCCGCTGGGCCCTGACCGTCCTCGAGCGCACGCTCGCCGGCGTCGCACAAGAGTTCGCCGAGTCGGGCCGCGGCGGACTGTTCGACGCGCTCAAGGTCTACCTCGTCGGCGACGTCAGCGCCCCGCCCTACGCCCAGACCGGCAACCGCCTCGGCATGACCGAGGGCGCGGTCAAGGTCGCCGTCCACCGCCTGCGCGAGCGCTACCGCGCCGCCCTCCGCCGCGAGATCGCCGCGACGGTCGAGCGAGAGGACGACGTCGACCGCGAGATCGCCGAACTGTTCGCGGCGCTCGGTTCGTGAAGAGGCACCCGAACCGGTCTTCCCCATGGCTCCGAACCTCGCCACCTGCTCCGAGTGCGGCACCGGCGTCCCCCCCGACGCCCGCACGCTCGGCCTCTGCCCGCGCTGCCTGATGCGCAGCGCCCTCGTCGGGAGCGACGGCGGCCGCCTCGCCCCCCGCGTCACCGACGCCCCCAACGCCTCCTCCCTCGGCGACGCCCTCCCCGGCCTCGACGTGCTCGACCTGATCGGCCGCGGCGGCATGGGGCTCGTCTACCGCGCCCGCCAGCGCAGCCTCGACCGCGTCGTCGCCGTCAAGCTCTTCCCCCGCGACGCCTACGCCGACGACCCGACCTTCGCCGAACGCTTCGCCAACGAGGCCCGCATCCTCGCCAGCCTCAGTCACCCCAACATCGTCGCCGCCTACGAGTTCGGCGAGACCGACCGCTACTGCCACCTCGTCATGGAGCTCGTCCAGGGCGAGAGCCTCCGTCAGCGCATGGAGCGCAGCCCCGTCCCCTTCGCCCAGGCGATCGACCTCGCCAGGCAGGTCTGCGACGCGCTCGCCTACGCCCACTCCCGCGGCGTCGTCCACCGCGACATCAAGCCCGAGAACGTCCTCCTCGAACACGCCGCCGACGGCCGCCCCCGCGCCCGCGTCGCCGACTTCGGCCTCGCCAAGCTCGTCCGCCGCCGCCCGACCGACTTCTCCCTGACCTCCCCGAACCGGATGATGGGCACGCCCGACTACATGGCCCCCGAGCAGCGCTCGCGCCCGGCCGACGTCGACGCCCGCGCCGACGTCTACGCCCTCGGCGTCGTCCTCTACGAGATGCTCGCCGGACAGCTCCCGCTCGGCCGGTTCGCCCCGCCCAGCGTCGACCCCGACGTCAACCGCCTCGTCCTCCGCTGCCTCGAGACACGCCCCGAAGACCGCTTCGCCACGATCCCCGACCTCCGCCTCGCGCTCGACGCGGTCGGCCACCGCCCGCCGCCCGACCGCCGCCGGGCACTCGGCGCCGCCGCCCTCGCCGCGCTCGCGATCGCCGGCGTCGCCGGGTGGTCCTTCTGGCCACGAAGCGAAGCCCCGCCCGACCAGGCCTCCCGCCCGCCGCGCCACATCGCCGCCGCCGCCAGCCAACCCACGCCAACCGACCCCGCCCCCGCCCCCACCGCCCGCGGCCAGGAGTTCCGCGCCGGCCCCGGCGCGCTCGTCCAGCCCGGCATCCCGCCCGACCAGTGGCGGCCGCGCCGCCCCCAATTCGGCCCCCCCTACGGCCCGCCCGACTTCCCCACCGGCCCCGCCGCCATGCTCGAGCGGATGATCGCCGACCACACCGCCGACCGCGTCGTCCGCGTCCTCGTCGACAACCTCCCCGGCGACGTCCGCACCTTCGTCGTCGACCGCCTCCGCGACCTCGCCGGCGCCTCGAGCTCCTCCTCCAGCGGCGGCGGCACGAGCCTGACCGTCCTGCTCGCCCCCGTCCGCGACGTCGAAGCGTTCTCGAAGAAGATCGACTTCGGCAAAGTCGTCAAAGTGGACCCGATCACCCGCACGATCGAGGTCGTGATCGACGACCCCGGGAAACTCCCCGCCCCGCTCCCGCCCGCCGTCAAAACCCCCGCCGACCCCAACTTCTACCCGCAGAACCTCGCCGACCTGTCCGCCTGGGACAAGCGCCGCCGACAGGAAGCCCTCGACCGACTCGCCAGGGCCGAGCCCGCACAGCTCAAGCCCGAAATCACCGCCGCCCTGACCCGCCTCGCCGGCGACCCCGACGCCGCCGTCCGCAAGTCCGCCCTCGCCGCCCTCGCCACTTGGCTCGGCGCCGACGCCGTCCCCACCCTCGCCACCGCCCTGAAGGACGACGACCTCTGGGTCCGCCGCGCCGCCCTCGACGCCCTCGGCTCGATCAAGACCCCCAGGGCCGCCCAGGCCATCGCCTCCGCCATGGCCGCCGACCGCCACCACGCCGCCGCCGCCCTGAAGCGGATCGGCCCGCCCGCCGAGGACGCCGCCCTCGCCCTCCTCACCCACGACGACGCTTGGGTCCAACTCGAAGCCGCCAAGACCCTCGGCGAGATCGGCTCCGCCAAATCCCTCCCCGCCCTGGCCAAGGCCCAGACCAGCACCGACGGCCTGGTACGCATGGCCGCCGACCAAGCCGCGCAGGCAATCCGCACACGCGCAGCCCAATAACCGCACACGCGACGACTTTCTCTAAAAGCGCACGTCCCACCGATTTTCATACCCCAAAACGGCCGCCCGCAACTCGATGCTACGAACCGACTTACGCCCGACCTTATCAACATGCGCAAAATGCAACCGATTCCGTGAGGGTTATTACCTATTCAGTACATTTTCCGAGAACCCGATCTAGTTAGCGACGTAACGATTACTTCGAGAGAGGGATTACCGTTCCAGCCATCACAATCGTTACGTGGGTCTTAGGAAACTGTAAGATGACGTCCAATCCCATAACCGCCACCCCCCAATCCACTGCGTCGCTGTTTAACGAGCTCGTGGCCAACCCGCATTTGGGTGCACGGCGCATGAGCGTGGCGCCGGGGACGGTTCTGTATGAGCCGCACACCGGTGCCCACAACCTTTACTTCATCCACCGCGGCCAGATCCGCACGTACCACGTCGGGCAGGACGACTACGGCCGCCTGATCGACATCCTCGGGCCGGACGCATGGTTCGGCGAGGCGGCCCTGGCGAAGCAGCCGACGTTCGGCGAGCAGGCCGTCGCGGTCGTGCCGTCGGTCGTCAGCGAGATCCCGGCGGAGCGGTTCCTGAACCTGCTGCTGCAGCAGCCGCGGGCGGCGGTCGAGGTGTACCGCCAGCTCGCCGCGAAGCTGACCGCCGCGCGGGAAGATGCCGCCGGTCTGGTGTTCGACGACTGCCACAGCCGCCTGGTGAAGGCGCTGGTCCGGTTCAGCCGCAGCGCGGCGGCGAGCCCGCACGGCGACGGCGTGGTACTGCGGATCACCCACGAGCAGCTCGCGCAGGCGATCGGCGTGGCGCGGGAGACCGTCAGCCTCGCGCTGACCCAGCTCCGCCAGCAGAACCTGCTCCGCACCGGCCGCAACCAGCTCCTGTTCAACCCTGAAGCTCTGCGGAACTTCAGCCGCGGCCCGCGCAAGCTGACGCAGGCCGGCTGATCATCGCCCGGCCCCCGGATCGCGCTGCGAGCGGTAATTCCCGAAGAACATGAGAAGGCCCCGGCGTTCACCGGGGCCTTCTCCTTTGCGCCCGCGCCTCCCCCGCCGCCTTTGTCCCCGCACCCCTCCCCGCTATGCTGTCGCGCATGAGTCCGAAGCAGCGGGCGGCGCAGGCGGCCCTCCAATACGTCGTGAGCGGGATGGTCGTCGGGCTGGGCACCGGGTCGACGGCCGACTACTTCCTGTCCGCTTTGGGCGAGGCCGTCGCGTCGGGGCGGTTGAAGGACCTCAAGGGCATCCCGACGTCGAAGCAGTCGGAGCGGCGTGCGGTCGAGATGCACATCCCGCTGACCACGCTGGCCCAGCACCCGGTCTGCGACGTGACCGTCGACGGCGCCGACGAGGTCGCGCCCAACCTCGACCTGATCAAGGGCCTCGGCGGCGCGCTGCTCCGCGAGAAGGTCGTCGCGCAGAACTCCCGGAAGCTGGTGATCATCGCAGACGAGGGGAAGGTCGTGCCACACCTGGGCGCGAAGAGCCCCCTGCCCGTGGAGGTCACCCAGTTCGCCGCCGACGCGCACGAGGACTTCTTCCGGTCCCTCGGCGCCCAGCCCAAGACGCGCATGGTCGGCGGCGGGATGGCGTTCGTCACCGACAACGGGAACTACATCTACGACTTGCACTTTCCGGACGGCATCCGGGACGCGGTGAAGCTCCAGGCCGCGCTGAAAAGCCGCGCCGGCATCGTCGAGACCGGCCTGTTCCTCGGCCTCGCAAGCGTCGCCCTGATCGGCAACGACCTGAGCGTGCTCGAGATGCGGCGGTAAGGCGATCGTGGTACGGGCGTCCCGCCGCCTCCGTAGGGCGGGATTCATCCCACCGGTCGCGCTAAACGCCCCCCGCTCTACCGGCCTCGCCGGGCGTGACGGCGGTCACTGCCCGTCGGCCGCGCGCAGGAGATCGCTTAGGTCGAGCGCCCGCGTGTACATCGCCAACTCGCCCGCCGGCGTCCGCGGCCACTGCTCCTGCGGCCGGTCCCGATACAACTCCACGCCGTTGCCGTCCGGGTCCCGAAGGTAGAGCGCTTCGCTGACACCGTGGTCCGCCGCCCCGTCGAGCGCGATGCCCGCCGCCAGCACGCGCCGCAACGCGTCCGCCAGCGCCGCCCGCGTCGGGTACAGGAACGCGACGTGATACAGCCCGGTCGTCCCCGCAGGCGGTGGCGACCCGCCTTGGCTTTCCCACGTGTTCAGCCCGACGTGGTGGTGATACCCCCCGGCCGACAGGAACGCCGCCTGCCGCCCGAACCGCTGCATCAACTCGAACCCGGGCACGCCGCGGTAGAACCCGATCGCCCGCTCGAGGTCGGCGACCTTCAGGTGCACATGACCGACGCGGACGGCGGGGTCGATCGGGCCGCTTGCGGGATCAGGTGATGGCACGGGCTCTCCAAGGTCGGGCGGTCAAAGCAACTCGCGCCGGATGAGGTTTTCGACCTCGGCAACGCGATCAACCGACAGGAATCCGTGGCGAATCGTCCGGCGGTGCTCGCCGGAGCCGACAGTGCGCTCGTCGAAAATCAGGTCGCCTCGGCGGGCCGCCCACTGCCGACGGAACATCTGCTGGAGCGCGGGCGGGCCGTAACTCTCGCACGACGTGCCCCCGAGCAGGCCGCGCCGGACGACGATCGCCCGGCGGTCGGTCACGGCATAGCAGGTGGTGCAGGCGCGCCAGAAGAACCAGGCCGGCGACAGGAGCAGCGCGGCGCCGCCCCCCGTTACGACGTTGCCGATAAACGGGAACCAAGAGAACACGTCCGAGCCTCCGCCGGGGAGGCGCGGGATCCCCGTCCCCATTGACGCGACGCGCCACCGCCAAACGAGCCCAGACCCCACAACCACGAGCCCGACCACGCAGATCGAGAACGACCGCAACGTGTACCACCCCCGGGCCGGCGATCCAGCCCACAGGAGTCGCTCGTCGAATTGCAACTCCGCCGCGACGGAGGCCGGGACCTCCCCGGGCGCGGCGCCGGGCGGACGGTACGGCAACACCTGCATCGAGCCTCCACGACGGGACGACGGCAAGTCGCATCATAGCCGGAACGATGCGCGGCGGCACCGAAGCCGCGTCGGACAAAGGCAAGGCATAGCGGGTCGGACGGCCGAGGCATGGGGACGTCTGGGATGCGAACCGCTACACCCGCTTCAGCACCATCGCGCTGTTCTTGCTGCCGAAGGCGATGCAGTTGCAGAGGGCGACGTCGACCTGCTGTTTGCGAGCCGTGCAGGGGATGTAGTCGAGGTCACACTCGGGGTCGGGATCGGACAGGTTGATCGTCGGGTGCAGTTCGCCGAGGCGCATCGACAGGACGGTGGCGGCGATGCCGGCGGCGCCGCAGGCGCCCTGCGGGTGGCCGATCATCGACTTGGTGCTGCTCATCGGGATGCGCGCCGCGCGGTCGCCGAAACATTTCTTCAGCGCGGCGGTCTCCATCCGGTCGTTCAGCTCCGTGCTCGTGCCGTGGAGGTTGACGTAGCCCACGTCGTCCTTCGCGAGCCCGGCGTCCCGTAATGCGGTCTCCATCGCGCGGACGGGCTCGACCGTCTGTGGCGCGATCTGCACGCGGTGGTAGGCGTCGCAGGTCGAGGCGTAGCCGGCGATTTCCGCCAGGATCGTCGCCCCCCTGCTCTGCGCGTGGTCGAAGTCTTCGAGGACGAACATCCACGCGCCTTCGCCGAGCACGAACCCGTCGCGGTCGGCGCTGAACGGGCGGGAAGCCTGCCGCGGGTCGTCCCAGCGGCGGGTGCTGACGACGCGCATCTTCTCGAACGCGGTCAGGATCCCGCGCGAGACCGGGGCGTCGGCGCCGCCGGCCAGCATCATCGGGATCGTGCCGGCGCGGATCAGGCCGGCGGCGTAGCCGATCGCGTCGGTGCTGCTCGCGCACCCGGTCGAGAGCACGTGGCTCGGGCCGCGGAGGCGCAGCGCGATCGAGAGCTCGCTCGACAGGTTGCCGTGCGTGCCGGCGGTGATCGAGAAGAGCGAGCCCTTGCCCTCGGTGAAGAACGTCTTGTACTGCTCCTCGACGAACGCGAGCCCGCCGCCGCCGGTGCCGAGCGAACAGCCGATCTCGCGCTGGGCGTCGACGTCGTCGGGGGCCAGGTCGATGCCGGCACTTCGCAGCGCCTCGTGCGACGCGGCCAGCGCGAGCGGGATCATCCGCGGCACCCGGCGGAGCTCGCCGACGTCCATCACGCTCGTCGGGTCGAAGTCGAGCACTTGGGCCGCGACCGACGTCTTCAGACCGCTCGTGTCGATCCCCTGAAGGCGGACGACGCCGCTCGTCCCGGCGACGCACGCGCGGCCGTAGTTGTCGGCGCCGATCCCGTTCGGGCTGACGACGCCGATGCCCGTGATCGCGACCCGGCGGCGATGAGGAAGAGGTGGGTTCAAGCCCCGGATGGTAGGCCCGGGCGCGCGACGTTGACCACGCGGGGATTTGCTGTCGGAGCGTCAGCGGCCCTGCGGGCACGCCGCCAAACGCGCGGGCGGGGCGACAATGTCACATTCGTAGGACGCGCAACGGGTTGGCGGCGACGCGCCCGACGGCCGCGAACCGGTCGACCTGCGCGGCGAAGGTGACGTCGTCCGGCAACCCGGCGTTGACGACGTTGCGGCCTCCGGTCGTCTGGGCGAGCGTCTCCGGCAGGTCGCCGCGCGACGCGTGGAAGACGCGTGCGGCCATCCGCGCGACGTCCGATTCGAGTTGCACGGGCCCGAGGCGGGAGAAGGCGTCGATGACGGCGCCGGCGCCGAGCACGTCCTCCATCGCCACCTGACCGTTGGTCCCGGCGCACAGCAGGATCACGTCATGGCCGGCGTCGAACAGGACGCGGGCGACGGCGGATCGGTTGACCAGCGCGCCGACCAGGAGGAGGCGGGCGGTTTGGGCGGCAATGATCGCGCGGGTGCCGTTGGTCGTGCTCATAAAGAGCGTGCGCTCGGCGTGTTCGCCGCCGAACACGCCGGGGCTGTTGCCGAGGTCGAACCCGGCGGGCGGGAGGCAGTTCTCCTCGCCGCAGAGGAGCGGGCGCGGGCCGAGGCCGACACCGGCGAACGCCTGCCGCGCCGCGGCGGTGTCGGGGAAGACGCGGATCTCGCGGACGCCGGCGGCGAGGGCGGCGGTCATCGTCGTCGTTGCACGGAGGACGTCGAAGGCGACGACGGAGCGGGTCGGCAGGCGGGCGGGATCGAGGTCGCGGGGGAGGAGGACGACGTCCAGAGTCATAGGACGCAGATGCTAGCACGGTGCCCCGCCCCCGGCAGGGTCACTTTAGTGACCGTGTTCCTCCGTTGTCATAAAAAGCGTTCACGGCGAGCCCCGCGGTCTTGGGGCTCGCCGTGAACAGAAGTTCTCTCACTGTCCGGTACGACCGTCAACGGGCGTCGCGCTTCGCGGTCACCCGCGCATGCCTGACGGCGCATCGTAAATGGCTGGCTTAGTAACGCTCGGCGTTCTCGAGGATGCTGCCCGGGCGGGCGAAGCGTTCCCACGTCTCGCCCCGGCACTTCGGGCAGACCTTGGGGGGCGTCACGAAGGCGTCGGGCTCGTAACCGCAGCAGCGGCATTGGAGTTGGAACACCGCGATCCGCTGGCGCTCGTGGCGGAACGGGTCGTAGGTGGCGAAGTGACCTTCGGACGCGAATTTTTCCATGGCGATCGACATGCTAAATCTCCTTCTGCACTTGAGTTAGCCAACTTTGGGTCGGCTAGTGCGGGAGATAGAGCAACGGTCGTGCCAGCTTATTTTCGGGTTAGGAATCCCCTGAGGTTGAAGCCGATTCGGCTCCGTTTCCGGCGGTCCAAAACAGGCTCATCATCTGGAGGCAAGATAGGAAAGCGACAAAGTGACCGCAGAGGGCGGCAGCCTGACACCCTGTCGTATCAGGCGATGTTCAAAACGTCGCCGGGTGTCGAATTGTCGCGCCCGCCGTCTAATTCGTACTGCCGAAGCTTCCGCTGAAGGGTGCGGACGGAGATGCCAAGGCGCGCGGCGGCGTGGGTGCGGTTGCCGGCGCATTCGGTTAGCGTCTTCGTGATCGCCAGCCGCTCGAGCTGTTCCATCGTCAGGCCGGACGGGATGGCGCCGGACGCGACCTGGGGGAGCGCTTCCTGTGTGATGCGCTCGGGGAGGTCGTTCTCGGTCAGCAGTTCGCCGTCGGCGAGAACCATCATGGACTCGAGCGTGTTGCGGAGTTCGCGGACGTTACCGGGCCAGCGGTAAGCCATGAAGCGGCGCATCACTTCCGGGCTCATCCGTTTGCGGCCGGTGTTCTTGTGGTCGCAGATGTCCTTGATGAAGTGGTCGCAGAGGATCGGGATGTCGTCCACGCGCTCGCGCAGGGGCGGGAGCGTGATCGTGATGACGTTCAGCCGGTAGTACAAGTCCTCGCGGAACGTCCCCTCCTTGACCATCTGGATGATGTTCCGGCTGGTGGCGGCGAGGACGCGGACGTTGACCTTGCGGTCTTCGTGCCCGCCGACGGGCGTCACCTGAAACGTCTCCAGGACGCGCAACAGTTTGGCCTGGAGGCCGAGTTCGAAGTCGCCGATTTCGTCAATGAACAGCGTTCCACCGTCGGCCTGCTCGAACCGGCCCATGCGGCGGTCGGTCGCGCCGGTGAACGCGCCGCGGACGTGCCCGAACAACTCGGACTCGACCAGCGTGGCCGGGACGGCGGCGCAGTTGACGGCGACGAACGGCCCCTTCTTGCGGTTGCTGTTGTGGTGGAGCGCTTGGGCGACGAGCTCCTTACCGGTGCCCGACTCGCCGAGCACGAGCACGGTCGAATCCACGGGCGCCGCCCGCTGGATCTTCGCGTACACGTCGCGCATCTGCTTGGACTGCCCGACGATCTGGTCGAGGCCGAACTTCTGGTCGAGGCGGCGGCGGAGGTCGTCGATTTCCTTTTCTTTCCGTGTGGAATCGATCGCCCGCTTGATAGTAATCGAAAGCTCTTCGAGGTTGATCGGCTTATTGATGTAGTCGTACGCCCCGGACTTCATGGCCTGGACGGCGGCGGAGGAGGAGGGCTCGCCGGTCAGGACGATGAAGTGGGTGTCGGGCTTGCGCTGCTTCCAGAGGTTGAGCAAGTCGATGCCGGAGACGTCGCCCATGTGGAGGTCGGAGAGGACGACGTCGATGTGTTCGTCCACATATGAGAACGCTTTGTCGGCGTTTTCAGCGCCGTGTACGGTAAAGCCCTCGCTCTTAAGCTTCGCGACGAGTGCCTTACGCTCGATGTCGTCGTCCTCGACGACCAGAAGGTGCCCCGTGTGGTTCATCGCGTGCCTCTCAGCGGCTGAGGTGTAGTTTGGGCGGTTTTGGTTCTCTCCACGACCGAATGTCATACCCGACATCGGCCGGACGGGGAACGGCTAAATTGGCGGGGTTGGCACACCGGGTCGGTGGGATGGCCCATTCGAAGCGCCGCGGGTGTTCCCCGCGTCGCCTCGACGGGGGGAGGCGGGCGGGGGCGATACCGGGGCGGGGGCTGTTTGGGTAGAATTCGCACGCGATGTTCGAGCGTCTTCGGCAGTTGGAAATCTCGCTGGCGGCAAAGTGCCAGTTGCTGTTCGGGGCGGCGGTGGTGCTGATCATCGCAGCGGCGCTGTTCGTCCCGTGGCAGCGGATGGAGCAGCTGACCGAGCAGATCAATGAGAAGTCGGCCAAGGCGCTGGCGGAGACGGCGAAGGCGCAGCACCTTTGGTGGGCGTCGCTGTCGGACGCGGAGCGGGCGCGGACGGCGATGCCGTCGCAGTACCTGCGCGGGGGGACGACGCTGCCGGTGAACGACGACGGGCGGGTGCTGTCGGTGCCGCGGCTGCTCGCGCTGTGGAAGCCGGCGGCGGCGAAGCGGCCGGCGTTCGAGCGGCGGGCGGAGGACCGGTTCCGCAAGCACCCGAACGCGGAATCGTACGGGCAGGCGTTCGACGCGCGGGACGGGACGGACTCGGTGCGGTTCGCGCTGGCGCTGCGGGCGGAGGAGTCGTGCGTGCGGTGCCACGCCGGCGCGATCCGCGAGGCGCGTCTGGTCGAGGCGATGGCGGGGGGCGGGGCGGCGGCGACGCAGGTCGCGGCGGCCGCGCGGGGGCCGGAGCGCGGTGCGCTGACGACGCAGCCGGCTTCTACGCAAGTAACGGCGGCGGCGGCGGCGATCCCGGCGGACACGCTGATCGGCGTCGTGCACCTGGAGATGCCGTCGCAGGTCGAGACGCGGCAGTTGCTGCTGAACCGGATGTTCCTGCTCGTCGCCGGGGCCCTGGCCGGGACGCTGGCGATCCTCGTCTTCTTCCTGATCACGACGAAGCTGATCCTCCAGCCGGTGCGCGTGCTCCGGGAGACTGCGGAGAAGGTGTCGAAGGGGGACCTGAACGTCCGCTCGCACATCTTCACGGGCGACGAGTTCGAGCACCTGTCACAGACGTTCAACGTGATGCTGGCGAACCTGAAGGAGTCGGAGGACCAGCTCCGGGCGATCAACAAGAGTTTGGACCTGAAGCTCGGGCAGCTCGCGGAGTCGAACGTCGCGCTGTACGAGTCGAACCGGCTGAAGAGCGAGTTCCTGGCGAACGTCAGCCACGAGCTGCGGACGCCGCTGAACTCGATCCTCGGGTTCGCCGAGCTGCTGCGCGACACGCAGGGGGAGAAGGTCGACGCGCGGACCGGGCGCTACCTGCAGAACATCCTGACCAGCGGTCGGAACCTGCTCGAGCTGATCAACGATCTGCTGGACCTGGCGAAGATCGAGGCCGGGCGGATGGAGGTGCGGTCGGCGCCGCTGTCGCTCAACGACTTGTTCGAGGGGCTGACCGGCATCCTCAAGCCGCTGTCGGAGAAGAAGGACCTGACGATCGTCTCGGGGATCACCGGTGACGTGCCGATCATCCGCACCGACGCGGCGAAGCTGCAACAGGTGCTGTACAACTTCATGGCCAACGCGATCAAGTTCTCACCGGCCGGCGGGCAGATCGATTTGTCGGCCGAGCGGGTGGACCCGGAGCACGTGAGGATCAGCGTGACCGACCGCGGCCCGGGGGTCGAGGCGGACAAGCAGCAGATGATCTTCGAGAAGTTCCGCCAGATCGACGGGAGCGTGACGCGCGAGCACGGCGGGACCGGCCTGGGCCTGGCGATCTCGAAGGAACTGACGGCGCTGCTGGGCGGGAGCATCGGCGTGCGGAGCAAGCCGGGCGAGGGGGCGACGTTCTGGGTGGTGCTGCCGGTGCGGATCGAGGCGGGGGCGCAGGACGTGCGGGCGGGACTCGTTTTGACCTAAGGGCGTGTACCGAACTACCGCCATGGCCCCGCGCGGTGCAGCTTGCCTGGCAGGTACGCTGTGAGGGCCGTACCGCAGGATCAGGACGAGAGTTTAGAACATGCTTCGCGAGGCGGGGGCGCGATTGGCGCGCTCGCGTGAGTCGGTCGTGCCCACCGCTGAAGCGATGGACCCCGGCGCGTGACTACTGTCGTGTGAGAGAGGCGCGGCGTGCGCACGCACGCCTGTAAGGACAGACCGAAGACCCGGCGCTGGAGCGGCGTCGCGGCGGTGAGCCGCGTCGGGTTACTTCGCCCGGCGCTTGGCCTCGGCGATCTGGACGTCGAGGCCTTCGGGCAGGTCTTCAGCAGGGACGGGCAGGGCCTTGATGGCCTCCCAGGCGCGGACGGCGCCGGCGTGGTCACCGCGGGCCTGTGCGGTCTGGCCGGCGCGCCAGTGTTCCCAGACCTTCAGCCGCGCTTGTTCGACGGACAGGGTGCCCGGCGCGTTCTGGTTGGCGTCTTTCGGGCTGGCTGCGGGCTTGTTGCCCCCAGGGGTGCCGGCCGCGGGCGCCGACGCGTTGGGCGGGGCCGGGTTCGCCTTCTTCACCGCAGGCGGCTGCTGAGACGCCGGCGTTTGGGGCGGGCCGACCGCCACGCGGTGATCCATCCGCCCCGAGGCGCCCGCACCCGTCGGCGCTTCCGGCGGGTCGATGGTGAACCCCGAGGCCCCTCGCGCCGCCGAACCGGTCTCGCCACTGCCGCTGCCGGTCGTCCCGCTGATCGACGCCTTGATCCGCTCGTAGGCGTTCTGGAACTTCGGTCGAATGTTCGGATCGAACGCGGCCCAAGCGAAAAGGACGACCGTCGCCAAAACCAAGCCGACGCCGATCGACTTGACCACCTTCCCGAGCGTGCCGCCGCCGTCGCGCCGGCCGCCGAAATGCGGCTGGAAGACGGCCATCTCCAAAGCGGGCTGTTGGTGGCCGAGGTCGAAGTCGCCGCCGGGGAGCCCTTCGGCGACGTCGCCGAGCATCCCGCGCTGCGGCCGCGGGGGCAGTCCACCGACGCCCTGCTCGCGCGCGTACATTTGGTTCGGCGGGATCTCGCGGCGCACCCCGCCGCGCGACATCAGCCGGTCGACCTGCTGCGGATGTTGTTGTTGTTGTTGCTGGGGCGCCCCGCCGGCGGGAACACGCGGAGGCATCGCGGGGTTACCGCCACCGTTCATCCCGCCACCGTTCATGCCCCCACCGTTCACGCCGCCGTTCGGGGTGCCCGGCATTTGCGACGACGCGGGGACGTTGTCGGCCCACATCGCCTCAGCGAGGTCCTCGCCGTTGAACTCCGCGGCCTCGAGCAGCACGTCCGGGTTCAGCGGCGGCTCCTGCAGCCGCTTGCAGGACGGGCACGCCCGCGCGTTCTTCGCGACGTCGCCGCCGCAGTTCCAGCAGAGGCCGAACTCGCGGCTGACGCCCTTGACCTTGGCGGCGTGCCGCCAGAACTGGCCGGTGGTCGGGCCGCGGACGACGGACCGCGCGGTCACGCGCCCCTTCTGCACCAGCACCATCAGCGTGGCGAAGTTCATCCCGGGCGCGGACGGGTTGCGGCTCTGGAGGACGTACCACGGGCCGAGCTTGGTGCGGGTGGCGGAACGGGTGGTGGGCGTGTCCTCGAGCGAGCAGTGCAGGCAGGGGCCGACGTCGGTCTCCCGCTGGGTGCCGCAGAACGGGCACACGTGCTTGCCGCGCAGCGCGCGGCGCAACTGCTGGGCGGGGGATGGCGAGGAGGCGGCGGCGGGCTTGATCTCCGGCAATCGACCTAGGTCCATTTCGAGATCATCGACAGAATCACGCATGCGACATCCAATTCTGGCGCCGCGATCCGGTGGCGCATCTTCGTCCCTCGCCGTCCCGCCGCCACCGCACATCCCGCGTGCGCGCGGCGTCCCGGGCGACTCCTCCGTCCCTAATCGGCCATTCTCGCGCCGCGGGGTAAAAACCGCAACACGGCCCCCTTTGTGTACGAATGGACGACCGTCGAGGATTGGACATTTCCCGGGAAAGCAGGTTAGCGGACTGGAGCGTGGAGCAGGCGAGCTCAACCGGTACGTTGTTGCCGCCACGCCCCCTCGCGCAATGCTATTTTTCGAAATACTCGCGGACGAGTTCGCGATAGCGTTCCGGCACGGCCCCGGACCGGACCGCGGTCCCTGCCGCCTCGCGCGCTGCCGGCCAGCCGTCACCCTGCCACGGAGGAGCGGGCCGACGGCCCGTGGTGCCGGACGACGTGCCCCCGCTGCCGTCGCCCGTTCCGGCCACGGCGGTTCCGCCCCCGCCAGCCGTCGCGCCAGTACCGGTGTTCGCGCCCGCTGACGTGGTGCCGACGTTCGGCGGCATCTGGGTAATTGGGTTCGCAGCCCCTCTGCCGGCCCCGCCACCGGCGCCGTCATTCGCGGCGCCGCCGCCGCCGTCAGTTGGCGGTCGCTCACCGGGCGTCGTCTCGGTTCTTAGTGGCGGGGTCACGGTGTCCGGCACGGCGGTGTTCAACGGGTCGCGGTCGTCGCCACCCGTTCCCGGTTTGGCCCGGCGAGTGTCCGGGTCCGCCGGCGCCCCAATTGCGCGGCCGCCATCGTCAACCGTGGGACCGTCGGCGTCGCGCCAGGACGTGGGGCCCACCGCCGCCGCCCGCGCCTGTCGTTGTTGGTCGTCCGGCCCGATCAAGGTCAGTCCGGCGACCAGGGCGACGGCCAAGCCGATCCCGCCCCACCCGCGCGCGCCCAGACGGTGCAGCACGACCGCGCCGGGGGACGCCCCGCGACACCGCGCGTCGGCCAGCGCGAAGACGACTCGGCGGAAGTCGTCTGCGGAGCCCGCGCCACCGCGCCGCAACGCGCAGGCGGTGGAAAGCAGGTCGGACAGGCGGAACTGCCGGTCCACTTCCGCCGCCGCCGCCAGCGTCGTCGGCCGTGCGACGACCGCCCACGCGAAGCCGGCGACCGCGAACGTGCCGAACGTCGCCGCGACCAGCAGGCCGCTCGGCGCCCCGCGCCACAGGAGCAGCGGCACGAGCATGAGCAGCACGACGCACCCGCCCAGCACGCACCACCCGATCCTCTCCGCCGCGCGCAGCACGACCATCCGGCGGTGCACCGCCCGGACGAAGTGCTCGAACTGATGTGACGGTTCCGGCATCACGATTTACTGACGCTACGAACGCGCGCGTCTCGCCCGCGCGACACCGCCGCGCCGTGTCCGTCGTCCACGCTTACTCATATGCCCCCGCCCCCGGAACGATGCTGGCCAATCCGTGGCCGCCCACTGGTCAGGCGTTGTCGCCCTGGTCGCCGCCGCCGCACTCGCCCTTCAACTCGTCGCACGCCTCGACCAGGCACTCGAGGTGCGGGTTGATCGCCAGCGCCTTCCGGTAGCACGCCAGCGCCTCGCGGAACCGCCCCTCGTGGGCGTGGCAGTGGCCCATGCCGGCCCACGCGCCGAAGTGGCACGGCATCAACTCGACCGTCCGCTGGCAGTCGGCGATCGACGCGTCCCACTGCTCCGACAGGACGTGGGCGATCGCCCGCTGGTTGTACGCCTCGGCGAAGTTCGGGTCGATCTCGATCGCGCGGGTGAAGTGGGCGATCGCGTCCGGGAGGTCCTGCCGCTCCATCGCCTCGGCGCCGCGCGCCAGTTCGTGGTTGGCCTTGCAGCTCCCGCCGCTGCGGAACCAGATCGACCAGAGCGCGTGCTCGGCCATCTCGTTGACGACCGGGTCCGGGTCCTTGAGCTGCTCGGACAGCGGCTTGAGGCAACACGTCCCGCCGACCAGCCCCAACGCCAAAGCCGCCACCTTGCGGGCGTCGCGGTGACGGCTCTTCAGCAGGTCGACGATCTGGTCGGCCGTCCAGTTTGATTTCAGGAACTGCCGCAGCCCGCAGGGGTCCTGCTTTTCGAGCAGCGGCTTGACCGCGGCCACGAACTCGTCGGGATGGATCGGGCGTCCGCTCACCGGTCTGATGCTATGCCCCCCGGACGCCCCGATTCCACACAACCCCTTGGGGTGCGTGCGGCGCGGCGAACCGATTCGTGTCGTGGCGACGGTACATATTTGAGGAGCGCGTCGCGCGGCCTAGTTGCTCGGTCCGACCCCCAGCCCCGGCCCGCCCGGGCGGCGGCGGCTGTCCTGCTGTTCGGCCTCGGCCTGCGCCTGGGCGGACTCCACGCTGTACTTGGGCGCGTAAAGCGCTTTCCGCTGCGCGTCGCTGATCCCCAGGCGGTTGGGCTCGTATCCGGTCTCGGTCACGCCCGTCCCGCACCCGCCGCCGATCCCAGCCAGCAGCAGAGCGAGCCCGAGAACACCGGCCTTCCGACCCGATCCTACGCGACGCATCGTGATCCTCCTCCGGCGCGTACCCAGAAACAGCCCCTGCCGTATCGGCAGGACAGCGTAGTGTCCCGGAAATTAAAAGTCGACACGCCCCTGGCGCGTGGTGGGAACCCCGATGCGTGGATGAGGGAGGTGCTGACGGCTACTCGTTCGCCTTCATCAGGTCGAAGATCATCGTCGTGTCGGAGAAGACCTGCCAGTGCACCATCCGGTCGCCGCGCGCGATCCCGAGGAACGCGGCCGGCACTTCCCAGTGGTTCTCTTCGAGGATCTCCCCCTGGCGGCTCAGCGTCCCCTGGGCCCAGCCGAAGATCGCGACGGCCCCGTCGTCGGAGAGGACGCGGTCGACGCGGATCTGGAAGTCGGGGTACTGGACGAAGTGGGCCCGCCACGTCGCCCGCATGAACGCCTTGCCGCGGAACGTGTCGCCGGCGGAGTTGATGAACCGGTAGTCGTCGGCCATCAGCTCGAGGATGCCGTCGACGTCGTGGGCGTTGATGCGCTCGACGAACCCCAGGACTGTCTCTTTCATGGCCATACGTCACCCAGACTCGGTCGGCGCGGCCCCCGGGTCGCCCGCTCTCCGGGACGAAAGGGTAACGCCGACGGCGCGATTTCGGAAGCGGAATCCGGTCCGGGGGGGTGCTTCGGCGATCGTGGTGCGGGCGTCTCGCCTGCCTCTCCCGCTGCTGCGTTCTGGCGGGAGCAGGCGGGGACGCCCGCACCACAACGGACGCGCCGGCTCATGCGGCGGCGTCGTCGGCGTCGAGGAACTCGAACTCGAGCTGCAGGCTGCGCGGGATCGACCGCCGCCACTTGTCCTGCGGCCGGTCGGCCTTCTGCGACGGCAGCGGCTCGGGCGGGCGGGGGTTCTTCGGCTTGCGTCCGCGCCGCTTGGGCACGTGGTGCTCGCCGAGGTGCCGCTTGATCAGTTCGAGCATCCGCGCGAACGGGCAGTCGCCCTTGAACAGGTACTCCTGCACGCCGATCGTCCGCGCCTTGCGGAGCATCTCCGGCTCGTGCATGCCGGTGACCATCAGCACCGGGGTGTCGGCCCACGCCGCGTTCCGCCGCATCGTCTGCAGCATCGTCACGCCGTCGACGCCCGGCATCATCATGTCGAGGATCACGAGGTCGTGCCGCGCCTCCCCCAGCCGCTGCAGGCCTTCCAGGCCGTCGCGCGCTTCGGAGACGTCGTAACCTTCGTGTCTGAGAAGGGCGGCGAGCGGCTTCCTGCAATCCGCTTCGTCGTCCACGATGAGAATGGCTGCCATCCTTGGCTCCTTTTCCCGTGCCCGACTGGAGCGACCGTCGGGCTGCCCGATGGGTTCGGAATATAGCCGCGCTCGGGGCACCGGCAACACAATTCTCGCGGGGGCAAAAGAAAAACTTCCGCACGCCTCGCCGAGCGCGTTTCGTGCGCGAAAAATCCGCAGGCGTGGCGCGAAGCGGGCGCGCCGCGGGCCCCGATCGCGCCGCCCCCCCGCCCGTGCCGCCCGCGAACAGGCCTGCTTTTCCTAAGGTTTCAACGCATTTTCATGTTGTCCACCCGCCGTGCACATCGCGGGCACCGCGCGTGCACAGCGGGCGACGTTATCCCCACGCCGCGCCCGGCCGCGCATCAAACAGGCACCTGACGCCGCGGCGCTGCGCGGTCGCGCGTGGGTAGAAATCCTTCGCACGCGCCGGGGGGTGAGATCGACGCGGCGCGGCTGCGCGGCCGTGCCGCGCGGTGTGATTTCGTTGCCGCCCGCGCACGACGCACGGTACGATCCCCGCCCATGCCCGCACGCCAACCCGCCGCGCTCGTCGCGTTCGCCTTGATCGCCGCCACGCTGCTGACCGTCCCCGCGGCGGCGGCGGCCCCGCCGGCGCCGCCCACGCTCCCGGTCACGATGCTCGTACCCGGCTTCACCGTGCGCGAACTGCCGGTGCAACTGACGAACGTCAACTCGCTCGAGTACACCGCCGACGGCCGGCTCTGGGCGCTCGGGTACGACGGCCGCATCCACGTCCTGACCGACACCGACGGCGACGGCGTGGAGGACGCCGCCAAGGTCTGGTGGCAGCCGAAGGACGCCAAGGCCCTGCGCGGCCCGGTCGGCATCCGCGTCACGCCGTACGGCGCGTACGTCCCGTCGAAGGGCAAGGTCTCGCGGATCCGCGACGACGACGGCGACGGCACCGCCGACGTCGAGGAGGTGATCGCGACCGGCTGGAAGGAGGCGTTCACGGCCGTGGACGCGACCGGCATCGCGATCGACGAACAGGGCAACGTCTACTTCGGCCTGGGCTGCGCCGACTTCTCCAACGCCTATCTGCTCGACAAGCAGGGCAAGGCCCACTACGACATCAACAGCCACCAGGGCACGATCCAGCGGCTCTCGGCCGACCACAAGACCCGCGAGACGCTGGCGACGGGCGTCCGGTTCGCGATCGGCCTCGCGTTCAACCGCCACGGCGACCTGTTCTGGACCGACCAGGAGGGTGACACCTGGACGAAGGGCAACCACCTCGACGAACTGAACGTCCTGTTCCCCGGGAAGCGGCACTACGGCTTCCCCGAGCGCCACCCGCAGCACCTGCCGACCACCGACGACGAGCCGCCGGTCGTCGGGTTCGGCCCGCAGCACCAGTCGACCTGCGGCCTGAAGTTCAACGAACCGCGCGCCGGATGGAAGACCTTCGGCCCGAGGCACTGGGAGAACGACGCGCTGGTCGTCGGCGAGTCGCGCGGGAAGCTGTACCGCGTGCCGCTGGTGAAGGTGCGGGACGGCTACGTCGGCCGGCCCATCCTGTACGCGTCGGTCGACATGCTGACGATCGACCAGGCGGTCTCCCCCAAGGGCGACATGGTGATCTGTTGCCACAGCGGCCCGCCCGACTGGGGCACCGGCCCGACCGGCAAGGGGCGGCTGTTCAAGATCTCCTACACGGACCCGGCAGCCCCGCAACCCGTGATCGCCTGGCCCGCGGCGAAGGACGAGGTGCGCGTCGCGTTCGACCGGCCGATCGACCCGTCGGTCGTGCAGCGGATGTCCGGCCTGACCGTCTCCGCCGGCGAATACGTCCGCGCCGGCGACCGCCTGGAGACGCTCCGCCCCCCCTACGCGATCGTCAAGGCGCAGATGCAGACGCCGCGCCGCGAGCTGAAGATCGCGTCCGCGACGCTGGACGACGGCAACCGCACGCTCGTCGCCAAACTGGTTGAGCCGATGCCCTGGCGGAGTTGGTACGCGCTGGCGATCCCGGGCGTGAAGGCGCCCGGCACGCTGGGCCTAGGCGCGACCGTCGACGTCGACTTCCCCATGGCCGGCGTCAACGCGACCGTTAACCAGCACGACGTCGGCTTCCCAGGCGACACCGAGGTTCGCTGGCTCCCGCACCTCAGCCCCGACGTCTCGTTCGAGCTCGCCCGCCTGTCCCCCCGCCCGGACGTGCTGGCGAAGCTCGTCACCAACCCCCAGGTGCAGGCCCACCTTCAACTGGCCGGCAAGCTCGACCTCCCGGGCAAGAAGGCGACGCTCCACTTCCGCAGCGCCAAGCCCTTCTTCGTCCAGGCCCAGCCGCCCGGCGCCGCCCTAGACCTCGACGTCAAGACAAAGACCGGCGACACCTACACGGGCCAGCTCGCGGTCCCGACCGCCGGCGCCCCCCTGCCGCTCGTCGTCCGCCTGACCGTCAGCGGCGGCGGTCCGACCGAATTCTCCGTCATCTACACGACGGATCAAAGCTCCACCCCGCGCCCGATCCCGCTGGAACAGATCCTCCCGATGTGGGCGCCGACCGGGCGCCAGCCCGTCGTCACCACGCCCGCGCCGTCCCCCCTCACCAAGGGCGGCGACTGGCACGCCGGCCGCGCGCTGTTCTTCGGCGACGCGAAGTGCGCCACCTGCCACGTCGTCGGCCGCGAGGGCGGCAACGTCGGCCCCAACCTGTCGAACCTCGTCCACCTCAACCCCGAGTCGGTACTCCAGGACATCGTCGAGCCGTCGGCCCGGATCAACCCCGACCACGTCAGCTACATCGTCGAGACGAAGTCGGGCGACACGCTCTCGGGCCTGGTCCGCCAGGAGCAGGACCAGGTGGTCGTCAGCGAGGCCGCCGACAAGGTGACCACGATCCCCCGCGCGGACGTCAAGGAGATCCGCCCGTCCAAGATCTCCCTGATGCCCGAAGGCTACAAGCAGACGCTCGGCGACAAGGGCCTGCGCGACGTCCTGACCTTCCTCACCGAGGAGAAGCCGAAGGCGAAGTAGCACGGGCTACCAGCCCGTGTCTGCCGGCAACTCCTTGGAACGCCCCCACCACCGCCTCGGCGAACGCGGGGTCGTTGATGTGCAGGGGCAAGCGAACCACCCGCCGGTCCGCCGTCTGCTCGATTCGCGCGGCGAGCTCGTCGAACAGAGCCGCGCTCGCCGCCGGGTCGTGGAACGGCTGGCCCGGCGCGTCGAGCGCGCTCAGGCCGCCCTCCGGGATCAGCAGCGTGACCGGCGCGGTCGACCGGTTCAACTTCCCCGCGATGAACCGCGCGATTTGCCGGTTCTCGTCCGGCGTCGTCCGCATCAGCGTGATCTGCGGGTTGTGCACGTGGAACAGCCGCCCCTCGTACCTCGCCGGCACCGAATCGCGCGGCCCGAAGTTCACCATGTCCACCGCCCCCAGGCTCAGGACGAACGGCACCCGCTTGGCGAGCGTGACGTCGAACCGCGTCGGCAGGCACGGCATGATCCCGCCGGCGACGAGATCCGCCACCTCGGTCGTCGTCAGGTCGATCACGCCGCCGATCAGGTCGGATTCGACCAGCTTCTCCATCGCCTGACCACCCGCCCCGGTCGCGTGGAACGTCAGGCAGTCGTACCCGAGCGGCTCGAGCGCCCGCCGGACCGCGGTGACGCACGGCGTCGTCACGCCGAACATCGTCATCGCCACCGCGGGCTTGTCTTCCGTAAGGTGCGTTTCGGCGGACGTCCCCCCTGTCGCCATCGCCGCGATCGCCCGCGCCGCATTGCCCAGGATCACGCGCGACACGCGGTTCAGCCCCGCCACGTCCGTCACGCTGAACACCATCGTGACGTCCGAGCACCCGACGTACGCCGCCGTGTTCCCGCTGGCGACCGTGGAGACGAGCAGTTTCGGCACCCCGACCGGCAGCGCCCGCATCGCCGGCGCGATCAGCGCCGTCCCGCCCGACCCGCCCAGCCCGATCACCCCCGCCACCCGCCCGGCCGCGTGCTCGCCCAGCAGCCACGCCGCCAGCGCCTCCGCCATCGCCGCGACGGCCGCCCCGCGGTCGGTGTGGGAGACCGCGCCGCCCGCCACCGCCTCGCGCGGCACGTCCGGCCGAACCTGCGGCGGGTCCTTCGTGCCCACGTCGACCGTCGTCACCTCGCCGCCCGCCCGCCGGACCTGCTCGGCGACGTACGCGAGTTCCTCGCCCTTCGTGTCGAGCGTGGCGATGGCGTAGATCGTGCGCATGCGGAACCGTGAAACACGTCGACGGGAACCATGAAGATCACGGCACGCGCGCCGCGTCCCCGTGTTTCACGTCTCCACCGTTCTCACTTCCCCATTTCCTTCACCCGCAGGTTCCGGAACGCCACCGGCCCGTGGTCGCCCTGGAACAGGATCGGGCCCTTCGGGGCCTCCTTGCCGCTGATCTCGCCGCCGGTCGGCTTGGGGGCCTCGACGTTGCTGTGGATCTCCTTGCCGTTCAGGCGGACGCTGACGAACTTCGCGTTGGCGGTCTTCTTGCCGTCGGCGTCGAACTTCGGGGCCTGGAAGACGATGTCGAGCGCCTGCCACTCGCCCGGGGCCTTGGGCTCGTACGCGTCGGCCTGCGGCTCCTGCGTGTTGTAGATGCCGCCCATGTCTCCCTTGCCCGGCTTCTTGTCCTTCCCCTTGCCGAACGAGTCGAGCACCTGCACCTCGTACCGCCCCATCAGGTAGACGCCGGAGTTGCTCCCCTTCGGGACGAGCACCTCGACGTGCACCTCGCAGTCGCCGAACTCCTGGGCCGTGTAGACGTCGGTGCCGTGCTGCTTCTCCTTCAGGTCGTTCACGAGGATCGGCGTCTCGCCCGGCTCGCCGGTCGGGAGCAGTTCCTTGTTCTTCGCCGGGTCCATCTTCACATCGCCGGCCGTCTTCCAGAGGTTGGCCTTCTCGTTCTTCAGCTTCCAGCCGGCGAAGTCCTTGCCGATCAGGTTCGGCGCCCCGGTCGCGACCTCCTGGGCGGAGACGGCGGCGGCGGCGGACGACGCGAACAACGCGGCGGCGGCGAACAGGCGGGTGACGCGGTGCGACATGGCGAAGGCTCCATTGAGGTGATGACGTGTGACTTGTGCCGGTCGGGCGGAAGTCTATCGTATCGCGGCCGCTTTCGGAAAGAGACCGCGCCCATGCCGCCATTGCCATCCGGTGTCCAGACGGGGGTCGCGCTGGCGGTGATGACCGCCGTCCTCTGGGCGGTCTCCCCGCTGTTCATCGCCAGCGTCGGGCGGCGGATCGGGTCGTTCAACACCAACCTGCTCCGCGCGTCGCTCGCGGCGGTCACCCTGCTGCTCGTCGTGCTGCCGGCGCTGGCCCTCGTGCGCGGGCGCGGGTTCGACTGGCCGCCCGTGGGGGTGCTGGTCTGGGTGGTCGGGTCGGGGGTGATGGGGATGGTGGTCGGCGACGCGTGCTTCTACGAGGCGCTCGTCCTGCTCGGGCCGCGGCGGGCAGTGAAGGTAAACACGCTCGCGCCCGTGGTCACGCTGGGGATCGGGTGGGTCGCGCTCGACGAGACGCTGACGGCGCGGGCGCTAATCGGGGCGGGGCTGATCATCGCAGCCGTCACGTACGCGGCGTTCGCGCAGACCGCGCCGCCCGGGCAGGCCAGCCGCGAGCCGGGGCGGGTGTCGGCGTTCGGGCTCCTGTGCGGGGTCGGGTCGGCGGTGTTCATCGCGCTGGGCGCGGTGCTGATGCGGCTCGCGTACCGGACGCCCGGCGGGGAGGCGCTCGACCCGATCCTGGCGACGACGGTGCGGGTCGGGTCGGCGGCGGCGATCCTCTGGACGATCCCGCTGGCCCGCGGCCGGGCGGGCGCGGTGCTCGCCCACCTGAACGACGGCGACGTCCGCAGGCGGCTGGCGGTCGGCACGCTGCTCGGGGCGTTCCTGGGGATGATGTGCTTCATCAGCGCGTTCAAGTACGCGCCGGCAGGGCTGGTCTCCACGATCAGCGCGACGAGCCCGCTGGTGATCCTGCCGCTGGTCGCGTGGCGGTACCACGTGCGGATCGGGTGGGGGCTGGTGGTGGCGGGGGCGGTGGCGGTCGTCGGGGTCGGGATGATCGCGTGGAAGTAACCTCGCGTGACGGGCGCGGAGGGATCAGGGGTGAATCGGGTCACGGCTTGATCTCCTCCTGCGCGGCGTCCCTCCGCGCCCGGAGCTTCGCGACGAGGTCGGGGTGGGTGGCGGCGAGGTCGGTGGACTCGGCGGGGTCCTTGGACAAATCGAAGAGCTCGGGGGGGTCGACGGGTTTCTCGGTGAGTTTGAGCTTCCACCGCCCTGTGCGGGAGGCCTGGATCTGGTCGCGGAAGTAAAAGAAGAGTTCGTCGCCGTCGCGGGGGCCGGTGTTGGTGAGGAGGGGTGTCAGGTCCGTTCCGTCCAGCGGGCGTCCGGCGGGAGGTTTACCTCCGGCGGCCGTGAGCAGCGTGGGGAAGAGGTCGAGGAGGATGGCGGGTGTGGTTTCGACCTTCGGTTTGAAGCGACTGGGCATCCGGGCGATGGCGGGGACGCGGACGCCGCCTTCGTAGGTGGAGAACTTGCCGGCGCGCAGCGGGCCGGTCGAGCCGCCGTCCTTCCCGTCGTGGACGGCGGGGCCGTTGTCGCTGGAGAAGACGATCAGCGTGTTGTCGAGCGCGTTGGCGGTCTTGAGGGCGGCGAGGAGTTGGCCGACGGAGTCGTCGATTTCCTCGACGCAGTCACCGTAAATGCCGCCGGCCGACTTGCCCCGGAAGCGTTCGCCGGGCGCCAGGGGCGTGTGGGGGGAGGTGTGGGCGAGCATCAGGAAGAACGGCTTCTTCGCCTTGGCCTGGGCGGTGATGAAGTCGGTGGCGGCGGTCGTGTAGCGTTGGGTGAGGGTGTCGAGCGGGGCCTCGCGGTCGACGATCTGGTCGTCGTGCCAGAACTCGCGGGGGTCGGTGTCGTGGCCACGGAGGAGGCCGGCGAAGCGGGCGAAGCCGTGGCGGCGGGGGTGGAAGCGCGGCTGGTCGCCGAGGTGCCACTTGCCGGCGAGCATCGTCGTGTAGCCGAGCTTCTGGAGGGCTTCGGGGAGGAGCGTTTCGTCGGGCGGGATGCCGGCGCCGGCGTTGGTCATCAGGGAGAAGGTCAGGCCGAAGCGGGCGGGGTAGCGGCCGGTGAGCATGCCGGCGCGGCTGGGGGTGCACTGGGCGCCGGCGCAGTAGAAGTCGGTGAAGCGGACGCCCTCTTTGGCGAGGCGGTCGAGGTGGGGGGTGCGGATCGTGGTGCTGCCGTAGCAGCCGAGGTCGCCGTAGCCGAGGTCGTCGCAGAGGACGAGGACGAGGTTCGGTCTCGGGACGGGTGCGGTGGGTTCGTTTTGCGCGTTTGCAATTCGCGAGGGGACGAGGAGGAGCAGAAACGTTAAGGCGCGAAAACACGAGGGGGGGAGGCGGTGGGTTCGTTTTGTGAAATCGAAGTCGGTTCTACCCCGGAGGCAAGGGCGCGGAGGGGGAGGGAGGGCGGTGGGTTCGTTTCGCAGTTTTCGGAGGGGGAATGTTGCGCCGTGTTGCGCCGTGTGGCGCCGTGTGGCGCGGGGGTCGAAGCGGGCGCCAAGGCGCGGGAAGACTGGGGGGGAGCGAAGTACGCGGTGGGTTCGTTCCGCAGGTTTCGCGGGGGGGCGGGGGCGCGGTGTTGCGCCGTGCGGCCTATTGCTGCGCGCGGGTTGGGTCATGCAGGGGGCAATTGTAACGCCGCCGCACGAGACGTTGGACCCTGTGGAGGCGGCTGGGTTGTGGATCGGCGGCATCTCTTCCCCCGGTTGAGACTCCCGGAGGGTAGGCCGATTCCAGGCCGATGTCCCAGGGGTTTCGCCCGCTGAAACGCGCCTCAGGCGGAGGTGGTTGTGGCGGCGGCGGCGGCGCGGAGCTCCTTTAGCTTGAGCGAGATCTGGTGTTCGTAGCTCGCCATGAACAGGCAGAAGTGGAAGCCGGTGGCGCCGTCGAGGACGCCGAGGCGGAAGACGTACATGAACAGGAAGCGGGCGAGCCAGCGGGCCGGCAGGCGGGGCCAGAGCTTGTGCTTGATCCAGCGTCGGCGTTCGATCGGCCCGCCCCAGAAGCTGGCCTTGAACGTCCCGTCCGCCACGCCCCGCTCGAACTTGTACATCTCCGCGGCTTCGAGCGTCGAGTACCGGTTGTGCTTGGCGATGTAGTCCGCCAGCCCGCGGCGGTCGTTGTGCGACATGTCGTGCCGCAAAAACCCCACCTTCCCGTCGACCACCATGTGCTCGTGGACGTCGCGCTCCTCGTACCGCGCCTTGCCCCGGCGGAAGAAGCGGAGGTTCCAGCTCGGGTAGAAGCCGCAGTGCCGGATCCGCTTGTTGAGGAAGACGAAGAACCGGTTGACGTAAAACCCGTTCTCCGCGCACCGGTCGTCCGTCGCCACGCGCACCAGCTCGTCCCGCAGCTCCGGCGTGATCGCCTCGTCGGCGTCGAGGATGAAGACCCAGGGAGTCTCGATCGGCAGGTGGTCGAGGCCCCAGTTCTTCTGGCGGGCGTAGCCCTCCCAGTCGTGGTGGACGAACGTGGCGCCGTGCTCCTCCGCGATCTGCTTCGTGCGGTCGGTCGAGCCGGAGTCGAGGACGAAGACCTGGGCGGCCCATCCGCGGACGCTGGCGAGCGCGAACGGGAGGTTGGCCTCCTCGTTCCTAGTGGGGATCATGACCGCGACCGGCGCGCGGGCGGGCGGCGGCGGCGGCGCGACCGGCGTTGTCGCGGCGGCGGCGGCGGCGGTCATGGGACCCCCGGGGTGGCTGCGGGCGCGGGCGTCGCTGCGGGCGTCGAGGTGTTGTTCGGGTCGCGCATTTCGCGTTTCTTGATCGTCCTGGCCGGGTTGCCGCCGACGACGGTCCACGGGTCGGTATTTCTGACGACGACCGCGCGGGCGGCGACGACGGTGCCGGGCGCGACGGTCACGCCGGGGCCGACGAACGCGTCGGCGGTGACCCAGCAGTCGTCGCCGACGGTGATCCGCCCGCCGGTCAGCGGGTAGTCGGGGATCGTGTGGTCGTGACTGGCGGTGCAGAAGAACGCGCCCTGGCTGATCACGACGCGGCTGCCCACGGTGGCGCCGAACGGGTTGTAGAAGTAGACGCGCTCGTCGACCCAGACTTGGTCGCCGACGTCGAGGAGCCAGGGGGCCCAGACGCGGACGGAGGCGTGGAACCGGGCGTATCGGATCCGCGCGCCGAACCGGCGGAGGAGGAACGTGCGCCAGGCGCCCATGAACCAGGGGGACGGGCGGAACAGGAGGAGCCAGGTCACGTGCCAGAGCAGCCGCGCGAGCCGGCTGGCGCGGGAGTACGGGTTGCGGAACGCGGCCGGGTTGGTTCGCTGCTCCATAGGCGGGTGGGGCGCGGGGGCGTCAGGCCGGCTTGCGGGCGAGGAGGAACGTGCTGGTCGGGAGTTGCGCGTAGTCGAGTTGGGCGTCGCGGTCGCGGAGCGGCTCGAGCCGGCGGGCGAGGGCGTCGATCGCGGGCTCGCGGCCCCACGGCCACTTGAACGAGTAGATCGACCGGCGGCCGAGCAGCCGGCCGAACGTGGTCGCCTTGGCGCGGGTCAACGCGTACCGCCGGGTGTACGCCTGGTGCCAGTTCGGGTAGTTGGGCAGGCAGAGCTCGGTGCGGAGGCCGTTGTCGTCGAGGAGCCTGGAGAAGGACTGGCGCGTGTAGTGGCGGAAGTGGCCCATCAGGTTGCGGTACTGCGGCCAGTAGTAGGTGTAGGGGACGGCGGCGATCAGGAACCCGCCGGGCTTGAGCACGCGGGCGATGTCGCGGACGCCGCGGGCGTCGTCCTCGATGTGTTCGAGGACCTCGAGGCAGAGGGCGACGTCGAACCGGTTGGCGTCGAACGGGATCTCGTAGATGCTCCCCTTGACGATCGCGGCGCCGCGGCCGGCGAGGCGGCGGGTGGCGACGCGGACGTTATGGGCGGCGTAGTCCATCCCGCTCAGGCGGTAGGCGGCGGGCATCGAGGCCAGGACGTCGCCTAGGCCGCAGCCGACGTCGAGCACGTCGGCGTCGGGCGGCGCGAGGCGGGCGAGGTGGTCGAGCAGGGTCTGGCGGCGGACGACCAGGCGGCGGTCCTTCTCGTAGAGCTCGAGGTCCTTCTCGTCGAAGAACGCCTCGTAGAACTCGTCGTATTCGGCCCCCTCGGTCGCGGTGAACTCGCGGCGGCGGAGCTTGGCGAGCTTGACGAGCCAGAGGGCGAGGCGGTCCTTGAACCGGGGGCGGGGGGCGTCGGCGGGGGTGACGGTCAGGCGGTGGGTGTCGGCGGAGGTCGGTGCCATGTCAGGTCGTGCTCGGGGCCTGGTCGAGGAGCGCGGGCGTCGGGACGTCGCCGGCGGCGGACGTCGCCGGCGGCGGCGCGGCGGCGGCCGCCGGTGTGACCGCGGTGTCCGGCCCGGGCGCCGCGACCGCGGACGCTGCGGGCAGTGGCGCGTCGCCGTACACCCTATCGGCCAACCGGAACAGCAGGTCGTAAAACGGCGAGAGGCGCTCGACGCTCAACCCGTCGCCGGCGGAGTCGGCGGGGGCCGGGGCGGCGCCGGCGGCGGCGAGGACGGCGGCGTGCGAGTTATCGGAATCGCGGTTCAGCGCCTTGTCGAGCACCTTCTGGCGGGTCGCCCGGGCCCGGGCCCGCTGCTCCTGCTTGTACAGCCACGGGCTGTCGTTGCTCATGTGCGGCACGAACGTCTCGGGGAAGAACCCGAGGCTGACCGAGTAGTTCTGGAACGTGAACGTCAGGCGGGTGCGGCGGGGGGCGAACCCCTGGCGGAGCACGAAGCTGACGGAGTAGTCGGAGCGGACCGCCCCCTCGATGACGGACGTCTGGCCGCGGGCGTTGGCGGCGTGGCGGCAGTGGGCGACCTCCCAGGCCGGGGCGCCGGGGCGGGCGAACATGCAGGCGATGTCGACGAAGTGGAGGGAGTAGTCGAGCAGCAGCGTGCGGGCGCGGCGCTCGTCGCGGAGCCAGGCGGCGGAGTCGTTGGTCGCCGGCGGGCTGGAGAAGTCGAGGTGGACGTGGTGGAGCGCGCCGGGGTTGCGGTCGGCGAGGAACCGGAGCATGTCGAGGACGTTCTGCTTGTACCGGTAGTTGTGGCAGACCAGGACGCGGCCGGGGTGGGCGGCGGCGAACGACCGCCAGGCGGCCAGCTCGGGGGCGGAGTAGCAGAGGGGCTTCTCGACCAGGACGTTGGCGCGGGTGCCGCGGAGGCGGTCGATCGCGGCGGCGTGGGCCGGGCCCGGGCTGGCGACGACGACCAGGTCCGCGGCGGCGAGGTCGCACGCGTCGAGCGGCTTGACGTGGCGGCCGTCCGCGGCGGTGAACGCGTGGAGGTCGCACGCGTCGACGTCGCCGGCGAACCCTAGCTTCGCCAGGGCCGGCACGTGCTTCTGGAGGACGATCCGGCCGTACCCGAGGAACGCGACCCTGCGCGCCGCCAGGGCGGGGCGGGCGGCGGGGTCGTAGGGCGGCGCGAAGTTCGGCTCCTGGTGGTCGAGCGCGGCGCGGAGCTCGCGCGGCCAGTCGAGGCGGAGGTCGTCGCCGAGCCGCTGGCGGGTACGGGTCGAGTCGAACCGCTGGCTGCGCAGGCGGCTGGCCAGCTTGCTGAACGGCTTGAGCTTGCGCTGCCCGAGGACCCAGGCGGCGGCCTCGGCGCCGGTGGCGATCGCCCACCAGAGCCACGTCGGGAGCACGGTCGCGCCGGTGCCGCCGCCGAGGTCTTTGGCGACGACATCGAGGAACCGCCGCTTGGTCGGCGAGTCGGGCGAAACCAGGAGCAGGCTCTCGCGCGCCCCGGCGGGCGGGCGGGCGAGGACGGTCAGGACCGCCCGGTTGAGCTGGGCGCGCGAGACCATCGGGAACTGGGTGCCGCCGGCGCCGATCAGCAGCAGCTTGTTCCACGGCAGGCGGGCGGCGGAGCCGATGATCGGGTCCATCAGCCCGGGGCCGAGGACGAACCCGGGGCGGACCATCGTCAGCTTGATCGTGGCCGGAAGGCGCTCGAGCAGGCGGTTGTCCGACGCGACCTTGAGCGCGCCGTAGGCGCCCTTCTTCTGCGGGTCGGCCTCGACGGCGGCGTCCTCGTCGACGACCGTCAGCGACCCCTTGTAGGAGCTGACCGACGAGATGTGGACGACGTGGCCGACGCCGCGGCCCGCGCAGAACGCGACCAGCGCGTCCATGAACGCCGCGTTCGCCTCGGGCTGCTCGTCCTTGAGCACGATGTAATTGACGACCGCGTCGAACCGGCCGGCCAGGTGCGGGTTCTCGTGCATCCGCGCGACCGGCCCGGTCACCTCCCGCCCCCCCGCGTCCGCCCCCACCGGCCCGCGCGTGAAGCAGACGACCTCGTGCCCCGCGCCCTCGAGCATCGGCACGAGGCCTTGGGCGGCGAAGCTGCGGTGTCCACAGAGGAGGAGTCTCATTCGGCTCGAAACCGTTGGGCGGCGCCCCCGCGGAGGCACGCCGGACTGACGCGATCGGCGCGCGGCCCGCGGCGGGCTCGGCGGAACCCACTCTATCGGTGGGGGAAGGCGCGTCAAGGAAGGGCCGTGCGCCCACGGTGAGGCGGCCCGCACCGGCCGGCGGCGGCGTTCGCCGGCGCGCCGGAGACGTCGGTCATTGCCCCGCCGGACGCCCCGGCGTACGCTGTGGTCCCCCGGTGGGGACGAGGTCTTTTATGGGACCATTTCGACGCGGAACGATCCTCCTGTTGGCGGCCTCGCTTCCGCCGTGGGCGACGCCGGTCCTTGGGCAGCCACCGCCCGCCGGGACGCCGGCCGGAACTGCCGCCACCGCCGCAGCCGAACCCGACGGCGACCCCGCCCGCGCCTCGCGGCGCGCGGTGCTCGACTTCATGGCCGCCGTCTCCGCCGGGGACCGCGAGGCGTTGCGCGGCCTGATCCACGCGCGCACGGGCGCGGCCCAGTCCGCCGGGCTGTCGTACGTGATCGACTGCGTGGTCTGGCAGCGGGCGCTGGAGCGGGCGGCGGTCGACCGGTGGGGCACCGACGCCGCCGCCGCGCTCGGGTACGCGACGAACTTCTCCGCCGCCGACGTCCGGTCGGTCGAGCAGGCCCGGGTCGAGGTGCGGGAGCGCGAGAACCTGGTCGTGCCGGCCGGGGGCGCCGCCCCGATCCCCGTGCGGCAGACGGACGGCCGCTGGCGGGTCGTCCTCCGCGCGGTCAGCACGCTGTTCGACGACTCCGGGCAGTTCCGCGGCGAGCGCGGCTCGGAGACGCGGCTGCGGTACCTCGACCGGGTGCGGCGCGCGATCTTCCACGCGTACTGGCGGGTGCGCGAGGGGCGGGTGGCGAGCGCCGACGCGGCCCGCACCGAGCTGCAGTCCGGGCTCGCCGCCGCCGCCGTGCCGGACGGCCCGGGGCCGGCGATGGAGCCGGCCGAGCAGGCGGAGTTCGACCGAACCGCCGCCGCGCCGCCCGCGCCGCAACCGCCGGGTGGTGGCGGCGGCGGTGAATCCCGGTTCAACCGGGCCGGGCGCGGGTGATAAAATGCCCCGGCCGCGCCGCGGCGGCGCCCGCCGCGCCCCGCGCCGTGCCCGACTTTTCGGAGACCGCTCGATGCCCGCGTCCCGCCGCCGCTCGGCCCTGACTTTCCTGCTCGTCGTCGCCGCCGCCGTTGCCGTCGTCCTCGCCGGCTCGGTGACCGTTGCCCCCGCCGCCGACACCGCCGACCCGGCCGCCGGTCCGAAGGCGGCGATGCGGGCGTTCTACGAGGCGATGGAGGCGGGGGACGTGGCGGGCGTGCGCGGCGGGTTCCACACCGCGACCGACGCCGAGCGCGACCTCGCCGACGCGTACGCCGCCCAACTCACCGCCGCCAAGGCCGTCGGCGACGCCGCCCGCGCGAAGTACGGCGCGACCGGCGACGCCCTCGCCAGAGGCCTCCCCGCCAAGGACGAGATCGCCCGGCTCGACGCCGCCGAGGTCGCCGTCGACAACGACCAGGCCACCCTCAAGCTCCCCGGCCAGCCCAAGCCCCTCCGGCTGACCCGCGCGCAAGGCAAGTGGCGGATCGTCCTCTCCGACTACGCCGGCGGCCCGCCCGAGGGCCTGGCCGGTCAGACCGCCGTCCTCCGCGACATGGCCGCCGCGCTTCAGTCCACCGCCACCGACATCCTCGCCGACAAGTACCCCGCCGCCCAGGACGCCCAGCGGGCCCTGCAGCAGAAGCTGCAGACGGTGCTGTTCAAGACGTTGCAGAAGCACCCGCCGGCGACCGCCGCGTCCACGACGTCCCCCACCACCCGCCCCAAGCCGTGACGCCAGGGCGGCTCTCCAAGGGTGGGGCAGGCATTCTTGCCTGTCTCGCGCCGGCGAGCGGCCGCCATGCCCCCTGGTGGGGCAGGCATTCTTGCCTGTCTCGCGTCGGTGAGCGGGGGCCTCCGTGCCCCCCGAACCGACGCGATCCGCCACGCCCTCACGGTCGCAGCCCTCCAGTCCCGCCCTTGTCGCTCCGTCGCTTCTTCTCGCTTCCCCTTCCTTCCCTCGCATTAACAACGATCACCCCGAACCTTCGCAGAATCCAAAGACGCCGGGCGTACGCTCACCGCCAGCGGTGCTCGGCGGAGCGCCGCCCCCTCCCCTCCAACCGGCGGACGCACAACATGGATTCCTTCACCCCCACCGAACGGGCCCCGGGACTGCCGACCCTCCCGACCGACTCGCGGCAGATCGACGAAGCCATGGACTACGCCGCCCGCGTCGCGCGGGCGATTGTCGGCGAGTTCGTCGCCGCGCCGGCAGGCCCGGCCGGTGGCCCGGCGGCCGCGTCGATCGAGGTCGCGGTCGAGTTCTTCGTCCCGCCCGCCTCGCCCCGCCAGTTCGCCGACGAACTGGACCGCGCGCTGGTCCGCCGCAGCCTCGCGTACGCCGCCGCCCGCCGCTCGGGCGCGGTCGCGGCGCTGACGCTGACCGTCCTGCCGCCCGGCGCGTTCCACCAGTGGCGCTCCGCGTGGAAGGTCGACCCGCGCACGCAACACACCCGCCGCTGGTCCGACGACCGGACCCTCCTCGACGGCGTCCTCCACCAGGCCCGCACGGGCTGGCGCGAACTGCTGACGGCGGGTTGAGCCCCGCCCCCCGCCCGCCGGCAGGGCAGCTCTAGCGGCCCCGTCCTGACGCGCCGGCGTCGCGCCCCCCCCTACTTCGCCGCCGCCGGCGTCGCCGCCGTCACCTTCGCCTCGTCCCACCCCGGCAGGATCTCGGCCCGCAGCTTCAGGTACTCGTCCTGCAGCCGCCCGCCGACGTTCTTCCCGCGGTTGATGTACAGCGTCCGCAGCGTCCCCCGCGCGTCCTCGACCGCCTCGGCCAGCGGCTTGTCCGCCGGCGCGGCCTTCGCCAGCTCGACGTTCGACTGCATGAACCGCAGCAGCCCCTCCCAGTACACCGGGTTTTCCTTGAACGTCTCCGCCCCCGTCGCCGGGTCGCTCTCGCGCGTCTCCGGCGTCCCGAGCTTGTTCGCCGCGATCAGCTGCCCCATCTCCTGCTGCACCTTCTTGTAGTCCTTCAGCTCGAAGCTGACCAGCGCCAGCTTGTACCGCAGCCCGTCCTGCTGCTTCGGGTCCTGCGTCAGCCCGAGCAGCTCGTTGAACGTCGCCTGCGCCTCGGCGAGGAACGCCGCCTTCCGCCCCGCGTCGTCCTCGTTCCGCGCCGCCCGCAGCACCAGGTCCGCCTTCCACTGCTTGTACGCGTTCCGCGCCTTCTCGTCGGCCGTCTGTTCGATCAGCGGCGTGATCAGCGCGACCTGCGCGGCCGAGTTCTGCCGCATCGCGTCCTTGTCCCCCGCCGCCCGCGCCTTCCCGTACGCGTCGTCCATCTGCCCGATCATCGTGAACAGGATGCCCGCCATCCCCTTCCCCTGCGACGCGACCAGCTTCTTGACCTCCTCGACCGCGTCCTGCGTCTTCCCCGTCGCCATGTACGAGTTGACCCGCAGCCGCAGCGCGGTGCCGATCAGCTGCTCCTCCTTCGGCAGCCCCTTGACCTTCTCCTCGAACCCCTGGAGCCGCACCAGCACGCCGGCATTGTCCTTCATCTCCTTCTGCGCCAGGTCCGCCGCCAGCAAAATCGCCGACACCTGGTAGAACCGCAGCCGCGGCTTCTGCTCCTCCGGCACCCGCGCCAGGTCCGCCTCGATCCGCTGGTTCACGTCGCCGGCCAGCTTCTGGATCTCGTCGACCGTGCCCTTGCGAACCGTCGCGTTCATCGACTTGTCGTCGATCACCTCCTGCAGCGCCGACAACTGGAAGAACCGCGCGTGCGTGATCGCAGGGTGGTTCGCCGGCACCGCGCCCAGCACGTCCGCCGCCTGCTTGAACTCCGCCGGCGTCTTCGCCTGGTCGAACAGGCGCTTCCCGTACACGAACGTGTACTCCTTCATCCCCGCCTGCACCGCCGTCGCCCACGTCTGGCTGATCAGCTGCCCGGCCCTCGCCCCGGTCGACTCCGGCGTCTTCCGCAGCGCGTCGACCGCCGCCAGCGCGTTGTTCAGCGCGTTCACCGCCCGCGCCTTGTTCGTCTTGTACGTCTTCAGGTAGTCCAGCGACTGCTCGATCGTGTCCGCGTGCCGTTCGAGCTTCGCGTAGAACACCGGCTCGAGGAACGCCGCCTCGTCCGCCGCCTCCGGCGGCACGTTGCCGGTCCCCGCCGCCGCCCGCTTCTGCACCTCGACCGCCGCCTGGATCGCCCGCTCGAGCACCGGCTTCCCCTTGTCGTCCGCCGGCCCCTCCTTCGCCCGCATCACCTCGTCCACCCCCTTCGCGACCAGCGCCCGCAGCAGCACCGTGTCCAGCTTCGCCAGGTCCGCGTCCGCCGGCAGCTTCTCCAGCAGCATCTTCTTGATCAGCGGCTCGAGGTTCGGGTGCTCCTTCATCAGCGCGTTCAGCGCCGCCTCCCCCGCCTCGGCGAACTGCTTCTTCTCCGCCGGCGCCTTCGCCAGCTCCGCCCGCGCGTCGTTGATCCGGTACTCGAGCAGCCCGACGCCCGCCGACACGAACTTCCGCTCCTCCGGCGCCAGGTTCGCCTCCATCCACTGCCGCACCGCGTCCAGGCTCTTGGCCGCCGCGTCCGGCTTCTTCCCGGTCAGCTGCGCCAGCGCCGTGAAGAACAGCGCGTTGTACTGCGACTCCTTGTCGACCCCCTGCACCTTCAGCGCCTCGCCGAACTTCGCGACCGCCGCGTCGGTGTCCCCCTTGACCATCTGCAGCTTCCCGAGCTGCACCTTGACCGGCCCCTCCCGCTGGTGCTCGGGCTTCTCGTACTCGGTCAGGAACGCGATCGCCGCGTCCGCGACCTCCTTCCGCTTCGGGCTCGCCGGGTCCAGCGACAGCGCCAGCCCGTAGCTCGCGAACGCCTTCGTCCACTTCGCGGTGTTCATCCGCTCGTCGAGCGTCTGCCACTTCTGCATCACCTGCGGGGTCGGCCGCGTCTGCCCCGCCAGCGTCTGGTTCTGCTGCGCCTCCGCCTCGGCGATCGTCTTGTCGAAGATCTTGATCACCGCCTCGGCCGACCCGTTCAGCTCGGCCTGCCGCGCCGGCGTCTCGCCGAAGTACTCGATCTGGTTGACCTGGCTCTTCATGCCGTACTCGATCAACTCGTTCGCCCGCCGCATCAGCAGCTCGGTGTCGGTCGTCTGGTTGATGAACTGCTGCACGCCCCGCACGCCGTCCAGGATCAGCTGCCGCCGCCGCCCCGCCGGCACGTTCGGCTTGCGCAGCTCGTTCCACGCGACGATGCTCTTGACCGTCGCCTGCCGCTCCGCCGACACGTTGTTCTTCTGGAAGTAGTGATCGAGCAGCCCGGTCATCTCGCGCGACGCCATCGCGCCCATCAACCGGTCCTCCATCTCCGACGAACCCGCCGACGCCCCCGCGCCCCCGCGCCCCGCCGCCCCCGCCCCGCCCGCCCCCGGCGTCCGCCCCTGCTGCGCCACCGCCACCCCGCCCAACGACAGCGACGACGCCGCAACCGCTGCGGCCAACGCGACCTTCCAGCCAGACAGGGAGGGGGACTGATTCATCGTTGAAATCCTTTCAAAGGAAGTACGGTTCGCCCGGGAGGATAGTTTCAGCGCAGGGCGCTGGCAAACACGCGGCTGTAAGGCAAGCGACGCCCACTCGGAAGGGACGAAGGGCCCGGGCGCCAGGCGCCCGCGAGCCGCCGGCCCCTCCCGAATACGACGCCACCCCGTCCCCCCTGTGGGGAACGGGGCGGCGCCCGCATTCGATCCGTCCGCGTCGCTGTGGCGAGACCTAGTCCTTCGCCGAGTTGAACCCGATCTTCGGGAACTCCGCCTCCATCGCCGCCGCGTAAACCTGCATGATGTGGTCGAACTGCGTCGACAGCCGCGGGTTGATCTTCAACTGCATCTGGTCGGGCTTCGACCCGGCATCGACGTGCTGCTTGCGCTTCGCCCTCAGCGCGTTCAGCAGCGCGTCCGGGCTGGTGTACTGGTCGCCACTGTCGACCCGGGCCCGCCACACGTACCCGCCCGCCCCGTCGGGGACCGACGTGACGAACACGTTGATCGGCACGTCCTGGATCTTCGGGATCTTGCTCTGATCCAGGCTCCCCTTGCCCGTCGCGGTGATCGGCATCGCGCTGGGCAGGAAGTGGGCCGACGCGCCGAAACTGCCCGCCAGCATCAGGAAGATCAGGATCACCATCACGACGTCCACGAGCGGCGTCATGTTGGGCCCCGAGTCGTAATGAACCGCTTTCGCACCTTTGAGTTTCATCGGATGTCACTCCACAAGTCCCGCTCCTTCCTCGCAGCGCACGACGAATCGCGCGCCACGAAAGGGCCAGAGCAGGGGTCAACTGGCAACGGGCAACTAACGACTGGCAACCACCCTTACCCCGGCGCCGCCACCTGCTTCCGCTTCGTCGCGAAGTTGATGTTCGACACGCCGGCCTGGGCGCACTGCTGGAGCACGAGTTGCAGGGACGCGTACCGCAGCCCCTTCTCGCCGTTCACGATCACGTTGAACTTCTCGCCGCGCTCCTTCTTCAAGTCCCGGAGCACTTCTTCCAGCGGGCGCACCGGCTTCCCGCCGCGGTTCTCCTGGATCTTCAGTTCCTTGTTCTCCCCCTTCACGACCGCCAGGATCTCCGGCTCGTCGACCCCGGCCTTGGGCCGCAGGTTCAGCGCCAGCGAGTTGCCGAAGTCCTTGATCGGGACGCCGAGGTACGTCGTCGGCGCGTCGATCTTGTGGTCGATCCCCGTCGACACGCCGATCTTCGCGACCAGCATGAAGAAGATGATCAGGCACATGATGATGTCGATCAACGGGGTGACGTTGACGCCACCCTCCTTCATCTCGGGCATGGAATGCCGTCTCATGGGATTGCTCCTTGATCAGTAGGCGGCGGGCGGGAACGGGCGCGCGGGCGCCCGTCCGGTGCCCGCCGCCTTCACTGCCTGTGTCGCCTGCCACTCGACTTAGCTCGGCACCGTCGGGGGGACCGGCACGGGCGCCTTGCGGGGCGCGCCCGGGATCGGCGCGGGCTGCGGGGTCGCGCCGGGCCGCACGGCGGCGACACTGGCGGCGGCCGGCTTGGCCTCGGCCGGCTTGATCAGGAGCAGCAACTCTTCGGAGATCAACGCGGCCTGCGTGGTCAGGCGGTCGACCATCGTCCGCTGGATGCCGAACACCGCCAGGCACGGGACCGCCAGGAACAGCCCGAGGAACGTGTGGCACAGCGCGGTCGAGATGCCGCCCGCCAGCTCGCTGGGCTTGGCCTCACCGCCCGCCGCCTGCATCGCCTGGAACGCCTCGATCATGCCGAGCACGGTCCCGAGCAGGCCGAGGAGCGGCCCGAGGTTCCCGATGATGTTCAGGTACTCGATCTTGCGGAACTGCTCGGCCGTCTGCTCGGCGACCGACGTCTCCATCGCCTCCTTCATCGACGAGAAGCTCGGCGCGCGCTTCAGCGCGGGGTTCAGCGCCTTGGAGATGAAGCTCGGGTCGGTCTCGGTGAACTCGATCAGCTCCTTGAACTGCCGCTGGCCGATCAGCTCGCGGATGTGGTTCGTGCTGGACTCGGGGATTAGCGCGCCCGCGCGGATCTTGATGAACCCCTGGATGATCAGCGTGAGGCCGACCACCGACAGCAGCCCGATGATCACCGACACGAAGTCGATGTGGCCCAGGATCAGGCCCAGAATGCTCTGCTTCTGCGGCGGCGGGGTGGCGGGCGCGCCACCGGCGCCCGCGCCCTGGGCCCAGACGCTCGACGACGACGCGATCAGGACCACCGCGGCGACGCACGCCACCAGCAGCCCGACTCGGACCTTCGACGGAAAACGACGCATGGAACGGTTCCTCTCCCGCGCACCGGCGGGACGTAGGGGGTGTTTCCCTTCGGACGGGCAAGGACCGGAGCCGATCTCACTGTCTATTGCCATCCGACCGGGGCGGAGGTGGAAACACTGCGGGGCGGTTGGGCGTCCGTCGGCCGGAACACTGTCGCTGTCACCGACGGCCGCTCCGATCCCGCGGCTTCCACGTCCGTTGTAGTTGCTAAGGTTGAAGCCGACCGGGTTTGCGTCTGACGACCGGCCGGACGCGAAATTCTAACTCACCGCGCGTCGCGCCGGCGACGCAATTCGCTCACGACCAGCAATTTTGTCCGGCGTACTGAAACGTCCACAACGCCTGCACCTACCCTGCCGGCCACGCCCCCCTTCCCCCGCGCGCGCTATCGCGCCGCGTCCAGATCCACTTCCTTCACCCACTTGTACAACCCACCATTCTCGTCCGCGACCTGCTTGAGAAACTTGTGGAAGTTCTCATCGGCATCATTGCCGAACGCGATCGTGTTGATCTTTACCTTCTTATCCTTATTAAGCTTCCGGATCTCCTGAATGATCTCCGCATTATTCGGAAAATCACCATCCGTCAACATGTAAATTAATTGAGGTTGTTGTTGAAAAGCCAAGCGAATCCCGGGAATCGGATTAGAACTGCCGTGGGGGGCGGTCTTATCTAGGAATTCGTAAGCTTTTCGTTTGTTTTCAGGAAGGCAGTAGACAAGACCTTGTTTATCTAAGGTAACGTAATTGTCTTCGGAGAAGAAGATGACGTTGAACGCCTGGACGGGCTTGAGGGTGTCGACGGCTTTGCGGAGTTCGACGCGGAGGATGTCGAAGAGGCTCATCATGGAGCCGGAGGAGTCGCAGACGTAGGCGACGCGCATCGCGTTGCCGGACATGCCCATGAAAGGGCTCTTGGGGCCGATGCCGCCACCACCGCCGGGGATGCCGAAGGGGGCGAGGGCGCCGCCGCCGTCACCGGTGCCGGAGCCGACGCCGGTGCCGGTGCCGATGCCGGTGCCGGAGCCCTTGCCGAACGCGCCACTGTTGGCGCCGATCGCGATCGTCGAGTCGTCGTTGTCGCCGGCGCCGCCACCGACGAGGGCCATCTGGAGGCTGGTGGAGGGCTTTTCGGCGATGCCGGTGGATTCCGGGGGGATTTCCTTGAACTTGTCCTGTGCGGCGTCGCGGGTTTCGTCCCCGCCGAGGCCCGGGTGGGGGATGCCGCCGACCTCGGCGCCTTCGACGATCGTGGCGTCGGGGATGACCGTCGGGACCTTTGTGGCCTCGACCATCGTCGTGACGGTCTTGTAGGTGAGGAGGCCGAGGGCGATCAGGCCGATGTGGAGGACGAGCGAGGTGACGAACGGGAGGATGTCCTGGACGAACGGGATCTGCCAGAAGCTCCGCTTGACGGTTTCCTCGCTACCCCCCTCTTCGTCGACGGTCGCCTGCTTCTGGACGTCGGCTGGTTGGGGTCGCGGCTGGGGGGGCGGGGGCATGCCGGGCACGCCGACCGGGGCGCCACCGGCGACGACGCTTCCAGGCATCGGGCTGGGGACGGTCACCTGGCGTGGGCCGGGGACGGAGGGGGGGACGGGAGGGGTCGCCATATGTTGCTCCAGACGAGCGGGGAATTACGGTGGTAAAGGCCTCGGTGGATGAGGCGTCTCTCGTAAGCGGTACGGACGGGCTTGAGATTTGGTTTCAGGTGCGTGGGATCACGACAATCCGAAGCGAGCGCGTCGAATTGGCCAACTCTTCGGCCGACCAGAGTTTATAGGCCGGGGCGGGGGCGTCAACGGAAAAGGACTCGGGGCGACAGGGCAGAGTAGGGGATTCAGGCGTTCTGTCCCGGTCGCGGCCAGGATCATAATGATGCCGATGCCACTGCGCAATCCCTACGGCCGCCCGATGGTTGAAACGGTGGAGGCCCGGGTCTTGTTATCGGGTGATGTTGCCCCGTTGGTCGAAACGCCGGACGTGACCCCGCCGACCGCCGCACTCCAGGCGCCGCGCTTGCGCCGGCCGGGGGCGGAAACGTACACGTTTACGGTCACGTACTCCGACGACGGGAAGGTCGTTCCGGGGACGATGGACGATCAGGATCTGCTGGTAGCCGGCCCGGGCGGGTACTCGTCTGGTGCGACGCTTGTCGGGGTGAACCGTTACAGGAGCGGCACGCACCGCACGGCGACGTACAGCGTCCCAGCGCCGACCGGACAAGGCTGGCGCCGGGCGGACAACGGAGTTTACACGGTCACGCTCAGGGAGGGCCAAGTCGGCGACACTTCGGGCAATTTCGCGCAGGCCGCGACGCTGGGGGCGTTTACCGTCCGGATCCCGAAGGTGGCTGGATCGGCGGCGGGCGTGCGGCAGGTGGCGGAGATCCAGGCGAGGGAGATCGACGAGAGCTCGGGGCTGGTCGCCAGCCGGCAGTACCGCGGGGTCTTCTATACGCATAACGACGGCGGCGACGCGACGTTGTACGCGATCGGGGCGGACGGAGGTCTGGTGGGGCGTTTCGCGCTGGACGTCGAAACAGAGGACTGGGAGGACGTTGCGGCGGACGACGCTGGTCACCTGTACGTTGCCGATTCGGGGGACAACGACGCGAACCGGGGGTCGATCCAGGTGCGCCGGGTGGCGGAGCCGGACGTTGCGGTGGGCGGAACGGTGGACGAGGGGACGCTGGCGGTCGACCGGACGTGGAATCTGCGCTTTCCGGGCGGGGCGGTCGATTGCGAGTCGCTGGTGGTGGTGGGCGGGCAGGGGTACGTGATCACGAAGCGGCGGGATGGGGGGCCGGCGGAGGTGTACCGGTTTCCGCTGAAGGCGTCGAAGCGGGAGCGGGTGCTGGAGCGGGTGGCGACGCTGGGGATCCGCACGCCGGTGACGGGGGCGGACGTGTCGGCGGACGGGGGGCGCTTGGCGGTGGTGAGCGAGGGAGGGCTGTATCTGTACGCGATCGACGGTGACGTGTCGGCGGCGGGGCGGGTGACGCCGAGCGTGCTGGCGGTGCCGGGGACGCAGATCGAGGCGGTGGCGTTCCGGCGGGACGGGGGGTTGTTGCTGACGGCGGAGAGTCGGGAGGTGTATGAGGTGGGGGCGGGGTAGGGGTTTTTGGAGTGCGCGAGTGGGGGAAGAGATCCGGGTCGTCGCTAACGCGAACGAGCCGGCGTGGGGAGTGGGTTTGCGGACGGTTTTCGTTCCGCGAGACCCACGGAACAAGTTCCGTGGGCGTTCTGACGAGGTTTTGTTGTCCTGGGATCAGTAGACGTTGGCGTGTTCGCGCGCGGCTGGCCGCGGCCCGCAAGCGGGCCGGCTAAACTTCGGCGCGTGCGCGCGGAGGGTGAAGGCGCACTTTGGTGGGTGCGGGGTGGGGGGTTTAGAAATACTCGTGGCAGAAGGGGGCGGGGCCGCGGGAGAAGGTGTCGAGGAGGCGCGGGGCGGCGGGGTTGGTGGCGCGGGCGAGGCCGTGCTCGACGGCGCGGGTGGCGGGGAGGTCGCCGAGGACGATGGCGGCCCAGTCGCGGTCGGCGCACTCGAAGTCGGGGGGGGCGGTGGTCGGGGTGGCGGTGGCGCGGCCGGCTTCGATTTCGAGGCGGAGCGTGGTGGTGGTTCCCTCGGTTTCGGCGATCGCGACGGTGGCGGCGCCGCGGGCGTCGTCGGGCAGGTGGAGGGCGGCGAGGAGCCTGGCGTGGTCGAGGACGCGGACCTGCATGCGGGTGAACGTGTGGGCCTTGGCGGTCTCGTGGTTGACCGGGCGGTGAGGGACCTGGGTCTCGGTGAGCAGGCGGTTGAGCGGGAGGTCGGCGGGGAGCGTGAGCGTGACGGCGGAGTACTGGTCGCGGAGCGTGCCGAAGAACGCGAGGGCGCGGCGGAGGGATTCGGGGGAGTCGTAGGCTTGGTCGTAGACGGTCAGGACGTCCTTGCCGTCGGGCTGTTTCTGCTGGGTCCAGACCCACCAGCTTCGGGCGGGCGCGTCGGGGCCGCCGGGCTGGTCGGCGACGACGTAGGCTTCGTCTTCCTGGTTGGCCCAGTGGTGCCACGCGCCGTCGAGGCGTTCGATCTCGCCGTGGCCGGCGCGGACCATGCGGTCGCGGCAGGCGCGGCGGGCGTCGGTCGGGCCGGTGACGAACGTGAAGGTGTCGACGCGGTCCTTGGGGAGGGTGGAGAGCGGGATCGTCCAGGTGGTGCGGCGCTCCACGAGGCCGTAGCCGAAGTGCTCGTAGAAGCTGGCGCGGAACGGCATGAGGGCGGAGACGATCTGGCCGCGGTCGCGGGCCTTGCGGAGGGTCTCGCGCATAATGGCGGAGGCGACGCCGCCGGAGCGGCGGTGGGTCTTGACGGTGCCGACGTAGGCGACGCCCTGGCAGGGGACGGGGGCGCCGCGGAGCCACATGGTCATGGAGTAGCTGGTGGCGGTGCCGATGGCGACGCCGTCGCGCTGGGCGATCAGCAGGTCGTCGGCGGTGATGCGGCCGTCGGTGGAGAGGCGCTGCTTGTAGTCGGCGACTTCTTTGACGACGGGGGCGTAGCAGAGGGCGCGGGCGCGGCCGACGACGTCGGCGGCGTCCTTGCCGCACCACTTCAGGGACAGGCTCATGGGTCGGGTCTCCGGGGCGGGGATTATGCCGGAATCGGCGTGCGAAGCGACTGCCACAGTTGGCAGGAGACGTGCGCCGACTGCCAGCCTGACAGTTGCACCGGGGGCCGGCCGGTCCCGCCGCCGCACACAAACCCTTGTGAAAAAATGGTTTAGGGACGACACCGTGGTCGGCACACGGTTTGTCATAGGCCGCGTGCGCCGAGGGTTCGCCTTGGTGTGGTGGGTCGGGTTGACTTCCCGGCTTCGAACGTGAGTCGCGAAACGAGCAACGAAACGCATCGAAAGGAGACTTGGCATGGCCGCGAAAATGCTGGCCTTTGATACCGAGGCACGTAAGGCGCTATTGACGGGGGTTCAGAAGCTGGCGAAGGCGGTGAAGGCGACGCTGGGGCCGCGCGGGCGGAACGCGGTGATCGACAAGGGGTGGGGCGCGCCGAACGTCACGAAGGACGGGGTGACGGTCGCCGAGGAAGTGGAGCTGAAGGACAAGTACGAGAACATCGGCGCGAAGCTCGTGAAGGAGGCGGCGACGAAGACGTCGGACGCGGCGGGCGACGGGACGACGACCGCGACGGTGCTGGCCGAGGCGATCTTCAAGGAGGGGTACCGGAACCTGACCAGCGGCGCGGACGCGATGGCGCTGGGGCGTGGGATCCGCAAGGCGGTCGACGCGGTGATCGAGAGTTTGAAGAAGCAGTCGCGGAAGGTCGGCGGGAAGGCGGACATCGAGTCGGTGGCGACGATCTCGGCCAATAATGATCGCGAGATCGGCCGGATCATGGCGGACGCGTTCGAGAAGGTCGGCAAGGACGGGGTGATCACGGTCGAGGAGGGGAAGAGCCTCGAGACGTACGTGGACGTGGTCGAGGGGATGCAGTTCGACCGCGGGTTCCTCAGCCCGAACTTCATCACGAACCCGGACGAGATGGTCGCGGAGCTCGAGAAGTGCTTCGTGCTGGTGTACGAGGAGAAGATCAGCGCGGCCAGCAAGCTGGTGCCGCTGCTGGAGAAGATCCAGAAGGCGAAGCGGCCGCTGCTGATCATCGCCGAGGACGTGGAGGGGGAGGCGCTGGCGACGCTGGTCGTGAACAAGCTGCGCGGTGTGTTGAACGTGTGCGCGGTTAAGGCGCCGGGGTACGGGGATCGCCGGAAGGCGATGCTCGAGGACATCGCGATTTTGACCGGCGGCGACGCGATCATGAAGGACCTGGGGATCGAGCTCGACAAGGTCGAGATCGGTCAGCTCGGGCAGGCGAAGCTGGTGCGGATCGACGGGGATAACACGACGATCATCGAGGGCGCCGGCGACAGCAAGGCGATCCAGGGGCGGATCGAGCAGATCCGCCGGGAGATCGAGGTCACGACCAGCGACTACGACCGGGAGAAGCTGCAGGAGCGGCTGGCGAAGCTGGCGGGCGGCGTGGCGCAGGTGAACGTGGGCGCGGCGACCGAGGCGGAGCTGAAGGAGAAGAAGGCCCGGATCGAGGACGCGCTGCACGCGACGCGGGCGGCGGTCGAAGAGGGCGTGGTCGCGGGGGGCGGCGTCGCTTACATTCGCGCGTTGAAGGCGCTGAACGGCGGCGGGAATCTGAAGCTGGACGGTGACGAGGCGGCGGGCGTGAAGATCGTCCGCACCGCGATCACGGCCCCGCTGCGGCAGATCGCCGAGAACGCGGGGACGCCGGGCAGCGTCGTCGTGCGGCGGGTGATGGAAGGGAAGGACAGCGAGGGGTACAACGCGCTGACCGGCGAGTACGTGGACATGGTCAAGGCCGGGATCCTGACGCCGACGAAGGTCGAGCGGACGGCCCTGCAGAACGCGGCTGAGGTCGCGATTCTGCTGCTGACGACGGACTGCATCGTCGTCGAGGCGCCGAAGAAGGACGAGGGCGGCGACGGGCACGGCCACGACCACCACGGCGGGATGGGCGGCATGGGCGGCATGGACGACATGATGTAGGCGACGTGATGAAGGCGACGGGGCGCGGGCTGTTCGGGCGCGTGCCGTCGGAGCTTCATTCAGAGAAATGACAAACCACGGGCTGGTAGCCCGTGCCACGAAACGAGCGAGCGAGGTAGACACAACATGAAACTGCGACCCCTTCAGGACCGTGTGATCGTCAAGCAGCAGGAAGCCGAGGAGAAGACCAAGAGCGGGATCTTCCTGCCGGACGCCGCGAAGGAGAAGCCGACGACGGGCAAGGTGATCGCCGTCGGCCCGGGCAAGCTGGACGACAACGGCAAGCCGATGGATCTGCCGGTGCGCGTCGGCGACACGGTGTACTACGGGAAGTGGAGCGGCACCGAGGTCGAGGTCGAGGGCACGAAGTACGTGATCCTCCGGGAGACGGACCTGCTGGGCGTTCTTGAGTGAGAGAGTTGCTAGTTGCTGGTTGCTGGTTGCTCGTGAAGAGCACGGCAGCCGCAGCCAGCATCGGAATCAACTAGCAACCGGCAACTGACAACTAGCAATTAGCAACTACTGGAGCATCAGATGGCTTCCAAGCAAATGAGGTTTGACGTCGACGCCCGGTCGGAGATCGGCACGGGGCTGTCGCAGTTGGCGCGGGCGGTCAAGGCGACGCTCGGGCCGCGCGGGCGGAACGTGGTCCTGCAGAAGTCGTACGGGTCGCCGCGGATCACGAAGGACGGCGTGACGGTGGCGAAGGAGATCGAGCTGCCCCAGCCGTTCGAGAACATGGGCGCGAAGCTCGTGCAGACGGTGGCGAGCAAGACGGGCGACGTCGCCGGCGACGGGACGACGACCGCGACGGTGCTGGCCGAGGCGATCTACCTCGAGGGCCTGAAGTACGTGACGGCGGGCGGGGTGAACCCGGTGACGATCCAGCGCGGGATCGTCAAGGCGGCGGAGGTCGCGGCGGACGCGATCACGGCGATCTCGAAGAAGGTCAAGGGGCACGAGGACTACCAGCGGGTCGCGACGATCAGCGCGAACGGCGACACGCACATCGGCCAGCTGATGGCCGACGCGATGGAGAAGGTCGGCAAGGAGGGCGTGATCACGGTCGACGAGGGGAAGAGCACCGAGTCGACGCTGGAGTACACGGAGGGGATGCAGTTCGACAAGGGGTACCTCAGCCCGTACTTCCTGACGAACCCGACCACGCTCGAGGCCGACCTCGAGGACCCGTACATCCTGATCCACGAGAAGAAGATCTCGAACTTGTCCGAGCTGCTGCCGCTGTTGAACAAGGTGGTGGGCGGCGGGCGGCCGCTGCTGATCATCGCGGAGGACGTGGAGTCCGAGGCGCTGGCGGCGCTGGTCGTGAACAAGCTGCGCGGCGTGCTGAACATCTGCGCGGTGAAGGCGCCCGGGTTCGGCGACCGCCGGAAGGCGATGATGGGCGACCTGGCGGTGGTGACCGGCGGGGAGTTCATCAGCGAGGACCTGGGCACGAAGTTGGAGAACGTCGAGCTCGAGCAGCTCGGGTCGGCTAAGCGGGTCGTCGTCGACAAGGACAAGACGCTGATCATCCAGGGCGCCGGGTCGAAGAAGGAGATCCAGTCGCGGTCGGACCAGATCCGGATGCAGATCGAGAAGACGACGTCGGACTACGACCGGGAGAAGCTGCAGGAGCGGCTGGCGAAGCTGACCGGCGGCGTCGCGGTGATCCGCGCCGGGGCGGCGACCGAGACGGAGATGAAGGAGCGCAAGGACCTGATCGACGACGCGCTGCACGCGACGAAGGCGGCGGCCGAGGAGGGGATCGTGCCGGGCGGCGGCGTGGCGTTCCTGCGGGCGATCGAGGCGGTCGAGAACGGGAAGCGGCAGGCGAAGGGGGACGAGAAGATCGGCTTCGACATCGTCGCGGCCGCGCTGCGTGCCCCGGCCAAGCAGATCGCGGAGAACGCGGGCGAGGACGGGGACGTCGTGGTCGACACGATCACGGGGAACAAGAACCCGAACTTCGGGTACAACGCGGCGACGGACGAGTACGTGGACATGCTGAAGGCGGGGATCATCGACCCGACGAAGGTCGCGCGGACGGCGCTGCTGAACGCGGCGAGCGTCAGCGGGCTGGCGCTGACGACGGAGGTGATGATCACCGAGCTGAAGGAGAAGAAGGACGAGGCGAACGCCGTCGCCGGCGCGACCGTCTGATTCGAAGCAGGCAGTAGGCAGTAGGCGGTAGGCAGAGAAGGACGATAAAACAGTCGGACGGCGCGGCCCGCGCGTTTGGGCCGCGCCCGCCCACTGCCTTCTGCCTACCGCCTACTGTCATTCCATATGGCAACCGTCAAACGAGACTATTACGAGGTGCTGGGCGTCGCGAAGTCGGCGGACGGGGAGGAGATCAAGCGCTCCTACCGGCGGCTGGCGATGAAGTACCACCCGGACCGGGCCGAGGGGGACAAGGCCGAGGCCGAGGCGCGGTTCAAGGAGTGTGCCGAGGCGTACGAGGTGTTGTCGGACCCGGCGAAGCGGAAGCGGTACGACCAGTTCGGGCACGGGGGGGTCGCGGGGCAGCACGACTTCTCGCACATGGACGTCGGGGACATCTTCTCGATGTTCAACGACATCTTCGGCGGCGGCGGGGGCGGCGGGGCGGGGTTCGGCGGGCGGGCCGCGCGCGGCGGCGGGGGCGGGGCGGCGCGCGGGTACGACCTGGAGACGCAGGTCGAACTGTCGCTGGCGGAGATCGCGACCGGGGCGGAGAAGACGATCGAGTTCGAGCGGCAGGACCGGTGCGACACGTGCAAGGGGAGCGGCGCGAAGGCGGGCGGCGACGCCGTGTGCGTGCAGTGCGGCGGGCAGGGGCGGGTGGCGCAGCAGGGGTTCGGCGGGATGTTCCGGATGGTCACGACCTGCCCGAACTGCCGCGGCCGGGGGAAGGTGATCAAGGACCCGTGCGGCACGTGCCACGGATCGGGGCGGCAGACGCGGAAGCGCGTGGTGACGGTCAAGATCCCGGCGGGCGTGCACGAGGGGCAGGCGGTGCGGGTGTCGGGCGAGGGGGAGGCGGGGGAGGCGGGCGGGCCGCCGGGCGACCTCCACTGTTACATCGCGGTGAAGCCGCACCCGATGTTCAGCCGGCACAACAACGATCTGGTCTGCCAGATCCCGGTGTCGTTCACGCAGGCGGCGCTGGGCGCGAAGCTCGACGTGCCGACGCTGAAGGGGACGGAGCAGATGGACATCCCGGCCGGCACGCAGCACGGGGAGGTGTTCAAGCTGAAGGGGAAGGGGCTGCCGGACCTGCGGTCGACCCGGAACGGCGACGAGCTCGTGCAGATCTTGATCGAGGTGCCGAAGAAGCTGACCGAGAAGCAGAAGCAGATCTTGCGGGATTTCGCCGCCACCGAGGACGGGGCGGGGATGCCGCAGCGGAAGACGTTCCTGGACAAACTAAAGGACGTGTTCAAGGGCGACCAGTAGCGACTAGGATGCACGCCCGCGGAGCGCGGCCGACCCGGCGTGCGCCGCGCCGTCCCGACCTTCAACTTTTCGACAAGAAACACCGTGCCATGAGCAGAACACCCTTCGACGACCCCCGTGACAGCACCGACGAGGACCTCGACGTCCAGGACGCGACCGGCGGCGCCGGCGGCGGCGCGGACGGGGGGCTCGGCGATGCGGTCAACGCGGAGGAGCACCAGCGGCTGAAGGACGAGCGCGACCGGTTGATGTACGCGGTCGCCGAGTCGCAGAACCAGCGGAAGCGGCTCGAGGCGGAGAAGGAGCAGGCGGTCCAGTACGCGAACCAGGCGCTGCTGAAGACGCTGATCCCGATCATCGACAACTTCGAGCGGGCGCTGGCGGTCGACCCGGCGAAGACGGACTCGGCGACCGTGCTCAAGGGGTTGCAACTGGTGCGGGATCAGTTGATGAAGGAGCTCGAGAAGCAGAACGTCGAGGTGATCGACCCGAAGCCGGGCACGCCGTTCGACCCGACGAAGCACGAGGCGCTGCTCCAGCAGGAGAACCCGAACGCGCAGCCGGGGACGGTGGCGATGGCGCTGACCAAGGGGTACGCGCTCCGCGGCCGGACGCTGCGGCCGGCGGGGGTCGCGGTCGCGAAGTGAGGTCGTAACAGCAAGACAGAAGTAGTCCCACTATGCCCACGTACGAATACGAGTGCGACGCCTGCGGTAACCGGTTCGAGAAGTTCCAGTCGATCACGGCGGCGCCGATCAAGAAGTGCCCGGAGTGCGGGAAGGCGAAGGTGCGGCGGCTGATCGGCACCGGGGCCGGGCTGCTGTTCAAGGGGAGCGGGTTCTACATCACGGACTACCGCCCCGACTCGTACAACCAGGCCGCCAAGGCGGACGGGCCGGCGTCGTCGAACGGGGAGGCGAAGTCGGACACGAAGGGGTCGGACGCGAAGCCGGACGCGAAGCCGGCGGAGACGGCGGCGAAGAAGGCGGACGCGCCGGCCGCGGCCGCGGCCGCGCCGGCGCCCAAGAAGGAGTCGCCGAAGCCGGCGGCGAAGGAATCGAAGTCGACGAAGAAGTCCTGACCGCGCGCCGCCGCGCGGCACGCGAGAACGCAGATCATGTCCGAGACGCCTGACCAGCCGCCGCCCCTCCCCTGCCCGATCTGCGGGCGGCCGGTCGAGCGGGTTGCGCCGGGGCAGCGGTCGGCGTACCCGTTCTGCAGCGACCGTTGCAAACTGATCGACCTCGGGCGGTGGCTGGGGGGGAAGTACCAGATCCCGGTCGTGGAGAAGGACGAGTCGGACCCGCACGACCCGGGCGCGGACGACGGGCGGGGGTAGCGCCTGACCGGTGCGCGCCCTGTTGGGTTTGGGAGTGGTGCGAGGATGTCGCCGTCCGCGGGCACGTCGGCGCTGGCCGCGCCCCGCAAGCGGGCTGGCTAATCGTCGGCGGGGAACGGGGCGGGTGCGGAGCGGACCGCCACGCGGGGGCACGCTGCTTTCGCGCGATCGGGCCGCAACGCTCTGTAACCGCCGTCGCCAGCGTCGATTGAACCGCCCACCGTTGCCGCTATAATCCGCCCGCGCCGGGCGACCCCTCTCGGAAGTTGTCGCCGTCTCTCCGGTCTGCCCCGGCCCGATAATTCGGTTCCCGAACTTAGAAGGAGCACCGCGCATGGCGGATGAATCGCACGTCGTCCGGGGCATCAACTGGCGCGAGACGTTCCCGTTCACGCAACTGTTCCGGGCGTTCCGGGTCGCGATCCACCCGACCAAGCTGATCCTGGCGCTGGTGGCGCTGCTGGCGCTGTACGCGGGGGGGCGGCTGCTCGACGCGCTGTGGCCGGTGCAGCACCGGGCGATCCCGTCGATCCGGGACGACCGGGGCCGCGTGGTCCGCCCGAGCGAGGTGGCGGAGTTCGAGACGTTCGCCCCGAACCGCGGCGGGTACGCGGACTTCGAGCACCTGCGCAAGGCGCGGCGGGCGGAGGTCGAGGACAACTACGTCCGCGTGCTCCGAGACGAGACCAAGGCGGTGACGGACGAGGGGCAGGCCCGCGAGGCCGCCCGGACGGCCTCCAGGTTGGACGCCGTCGAGGTCAAGACGGTTGAGAAGCGCGACGCGGTCGTCAAGGAGGCGACGGACGCCCGCGAAAAGGCCAAGGCCGCGGCCGAGGCCGCGTACAAGGCCGAGGGGGGCAACGCCGCGGCGGCCAAGAAGAGGGACGACGCGGTCACCCGCGCCGACGACGAGCACCGCGCGGCCGTCCAGCAGGCCCACGCGGGGGCCGCCGCCTACTACGAGCGTGCCCGGAGCGTCCGCGGGCAGGGCATCTTCATGCAGTTCTTCGAGTACGAGATCGCGCAGGTGAACAACGTGGCGTGGTCGGTGCTGGCGAACAACTGGCTGGGCGGGTTCGGCGGGAACGCCGACACGCAGCGGCCGGGCGTGTTCCGGTCGGTCGCCAACTTCTGCGTGACCGGCCCGTGGTGGATGGCCAGTCAGCACACGACGTACTTCATCCTGTTCCTGGTCCTGTTCTCGATCGTCTGGGCGATCTTCGGCGGGGCGATCGCGCGGATCGCGGCGGTGCACGTCGCGCGGGACGAGAAGATCTCGCTGTCGAGCGCGCTGCGGTTCTCGACGGGCAAGTTCCTGTCGTTCATCTTCGCGCCGGTCATCCCGCTGATGATCGTGCTGGCCGTGGGGCTGGTGGTCGCGCTGGGCGGGCTGCTCGGGAACGTGCCGTTCGTCGGGCCGATCCTGCTCGGGCTGTTCTTCTTCCTCGCGCTGGCGGCGGGGTTCGTGATGACGCTGGTGCTGCTGGGCACGGGGGGCGGGTTCAACCTGATGTACCCGACGATCGCGGTCGAGGGGTCGGACAGCTTCGACGCGATCAGCCGGAGCTTCAGCTACGTGTACGCCCGCCCGTGGCGGATGCTGTTCTACACGTTCGTCGCGCTGCTGTACGGCGCGCTCTGCTTCCTGTTCGTGCGGTTCTTCCTGGCGATCATGCTGATCCTGACGCACCGGTTCGTCGGCGCGGGGATGGTGTCGAACGTGCAGTCGGGCGTCCCGGTCGACCTGTGGGGCGCGATGTGGCCGATCAACCCGGGGCAGCTCACGTACTCGCCGGCGTTCATGTCGCTGGGCGGCGGGCAGACGCTCGGGGCGGCGCTGGTCGCGTTCTGGGTGTACGTGACGATCTCGATGCTCGGGGCGTTCGCGATCAGCTTCTACTTCTCGGCGAACACGATCATCTACTACCTGATGCGGCGCGAGGTGGACGCGACCGAGCTCGACGACGTGTACCTCGAACAGTCGGAGGAAGACTTCGGCGATTCGCCGGCATCGGCGACGTCCGCCCCGGCGGCGGCGGCGACGACCACGGGCGGGACCGCGACCGTCCTTACCGCCCCGGCGACGACCACGACGACCGGCGGCGGGGCGCAGGTGTTCCCGGCGCCGGGCGACGCGGCGAGGCCGCCGACGGCGTAGCCGCCGTGACTCGACCAGAGAATCAGCAAGCGCGGAGGCCGCCCCGGCCTCCGCGTTTTGCGCTATGATCCGACGCCGGCCCGGGCGAGTAGGGTGTGCTTCAGCACACGGCCTCAGTGGCGGCCCGGGGTCCGTGTGCTGAAGCACACCTTACGGAAAACCACGGAAAACCTCATGCTCGTCGCCCTTACCGGTGCCAGTGGATTCGTGGGAAGCCGCACGGCCGCCGCGCTGCTCGCGGCCGGGCACCGGGTCCGCGCCCTGGTCCGCCCGACCAGCCGCCGGGATCACATCGACCCGTACGTCGAGGAATACCGGTACGGCGACCAGCACGACCCGCAGGCGCTCGCCGGCCTGGTGGCGGGGGTGGACGCGGTGATCCACGCGTCGGTGGACTGGAACGCGCGCGACCAGGGCCCGAGCCCGAACTTCCAGCGGAACGTCCTGGGCTCGCTCCAGCTTCTGGAGTCGGCGCGGTTGGCGGGCGTGCAGCAGTTCGTGTTCGTCAGTTCGGTCGCGGTGTACCACGACGTCCTGCAGGACCGGAAGCTGGACGAGACGCATCCGACGTGGCCGAACGGCGTCTACGGCGCGTACAAGGCGGCGATCGAGCCGCACCTGAAGGCGTACCACCACTTGTACGAGATGAACACCAGCAGCTGGCGGCCGGCGGCGATCTACGGGATCGACCCCGACCTCCGCCGGTCGCAGTGGCACGACCTCGTCAAGGCGGTGAAGGAGGACGGCACGGTGGACGAGCCGCGGGGCGGGAAGATCACCCACGTGCAGGACGTCGCCGACGCGCTGACGCTGGCGGTCGGCGACGCAAGCGTCGCTGGGCAGTTCTACAACCTCGTGGACGGCTACATGTACTGGCAGGGCGCGGCCGAGCTGGCGAAAGAGGTTACCGGCAGCGGGGCGACGATCGTCGACCGCACCGGGCCGGGCCCGCGGAACACGTTCGACACGACCAAGGCGCTGGACTTCTTCAACCGGCACGGGAACGGCACGGCGCTGCGGCGCGGGGTGGACGGGGTGCGGGAGTACGTGCGGGATTTGCTTGCGCGGCTGTGACGGGGGCGGCGGGTCGGGCGGACGAGCCGTGAGCGGGGCGGCATCGCTGCCATGGCCGGTCCGCGCGTTCCCAGTCCCCCGAACAGGTGATGCCTTGCGCCTTTGACCCGCGTTGGCTCGCGGCGGCATGATGCTTTGGCCCCGACCGGGGCTGATCCCGTCACGCGGCGGGAAGCATCCCGGTGCCCTGGAAACCGCCCCCGCCCACGCGTGCCACGCGGCTACCGGAGGGTGGCCGCGCCATTCGAGAAGGAGCAAGCCATGGCCATGCGCCGACGACCCCGCCCGCGAACCGAGGCCGCCGCGGGCGTGCCGACCCCTACCCCCCCGTCCGCGGCGACGTTGCCAGCGGCGACCGTCGGCCCGGCGGGCGGAGTGCGGACGACCGGGCGGTTCATTGTGATCTTCAAGGGCGCGTCCGGTGGCGGCGACGCCGCCTCGATCCGCTCAACTCTCAACCGGGTCGCCGGACTGCGGGACGTCGTCACGTCCAGCGACTTCGAGTCCGGCGCTGTCGCCGCCGCCGAACTCGGCGCCGGCAGGACGGTCCACCTGCGGCGGCTGGGCGTCGTGATCGTGTCCGAAGCGGAGGCCGCCCGCGCGCTCTCCGCGTCGGCCAGCGCCGACGCCGACAGCCCGATCCTCGCGATCGAGCCCGAGTACGTCGCCTACACGACCGCGCTGCCGTCCGGCGAAGCACTGGAGTACCTTCGCGGGTACCGTGACGCGGTCAACCACCTGTACGACCAACTCGGCGGCCCTGGGGCCACCGCCGGGGAGGCCGGACGGGCCCGGGAGGCGTTCGCCGACACCGACCGGCTCACCTGGGGGTTGCAGGCGACGCGCGTGGACAGGTCGCGGCGGACCGGGCGGGGCGTGAAAGTCGCCGTGCTCGACACCGGGATCGACCTGCAGCACCCCGACTTCGCCGGCCGCGGCCTCGAGACGCGGGCGTTCACGCCGTTCCCGGTGCAGGACGTTCACGGCCACGGGACGCACTGCGTCGGCACCGCCTGCGGGCCGCGGCAACCGGCGTCCGGGGTGCGGCGGTACGGCGTCGCGTTCGACGCGCAGGTGTTCGTCGGCAAGGTCTTCAACGAGGATCCGGAACCGGGGGCGGCGACCGGCGACGTCGTCGCGGGCATCGAGTGGGCGGTGACCAGCGGCTGCCAGGTCGTGTCGATCTCGATCGGCATCCCGGTCAACCAGGCGGTGAAGCAATACGAGACCCCGATCCGCCGCGCGCTCGCCGCGGGCACGCTGGTCGTCGCCGCGGCGGGCAACAATGCCGACCGCCCTGCGGAGGTGGGGTTCGTCGAGCCCCCGGGGAACGCCGAGGCGTCGATGGCGGTCGCGGCGCTCGACAACCGCCTCCGGGTCGCCCCGTTCTCGGCCCGCAGCAGCCTGGTGAACGGCGACGGCGGGAAGGTGAACATCGCGGGGCCGGGCGTCGCGGTCTTCTCCAGCATCACGCCGAGTCGCGGCACTCACGCGTGGCTGGACGGCACCAGCATGGCCGCCCCGCACGTCGCCGGCATCGCCGCCCTCTGGGCGGAGGCGACCGGGGACGCCGGCCCCGCGCTGTGGAACCGCCTGACGCAGACCGCGCGGCCGCTGAACCTCGACGTCAGCGACGTCGGCGCGGGCCTCGTGCAGGCCCCGGACTGAGCGGGCGGACGCGGCCCCGGCGGCGCGGTCGGGCCCCGCCGCCGGGTTGCCTCCGCGCGGGCGACGGCCGTACAATCCGCGTGCCGCCCACCGTTGCGGCGGTCCTCATCCCCCCTGTCGGAAAGGGTAGGCCGTGGCGAAACCGAGCAAGTCGAAACGGCCCGCCAGATCCGTGATTGTCACCGTCGCCGACGACGCCCTCGCGAGCATCCACGAACTCGCCGCCGAGCTGGCGGCCAAGGGGATGAAGGTGGAGCGCGTCCTCCCCGTCACCGGAGTGATCTCCGGCTCGTACGCCGCCGACCTCGCCGGCCTCGGCAGGGTCAAGGGCGTCGAGAGCGTTGAAGAAGAGCTGCGCGCCCACCTGCCGCCGGCGGGGGACAAGCTCCAATAGCGGGGCGGGCGTGCTCCGCGGCCACGATGCCCGTGGCGGACGCCGTCCGAGTCGGCCGCCCCGACGCGTCTGTCCGGCATGTCGAACCGCAGCGCCAACGCCCGCACCGCCGCGGAGACCCTCCGCATCACGCGAACCGGCACGTACACCGCGCCGTCGGGCCGCCCGGTCTCGGTCGAGAACGCCGTTCGGCGTGCGGTCGAGGAGTCGTCGCTCGTCACCCCGGCCGGCACCCGCGCACTGCTCGTACGTGCCGAGGCGGCCCTCGCCGGCCGCGCGTTCGTCACCGCCTTCGAGGTGACGAACGAGACCACGTTCGCCGCCGCCCGCCGGCTGGTCGGCCGGTTCGGCCCCGACCGCGTCGCCGCCCTGAACTTCGCGTCGGCGAAGAACCCCGGCGGCGGGTTCCTCGGCGGCTCGCAGGCGCAGGAGGAAAGCCTGGCCCGCGCGAGCGCGCTGCACGCCTGCCTGGAGTCGCAGTGGGGCTATTATGATGCTAACCGCCGCGCGTCGTCGTCCCTCTACACCGACCACCTGATTGTTTCGCCGCGCGTCCCGGTCTTCCGGGACGACGCCGACGAGCTGCTCGAAGAGCCGTGGGAGGTCACGGTCCTGACGTCGCCGGCCCCGAACGCCGGCGCGCTCGCGAACGACCGGCCGCGGCTTCAGCAGGTTGCACCCACGTTCCGCCGGCGGATCGAGCAGGTCCTGGCCGCCGCGGTCGCGTTCGACCAGACGGCGCTGGTGCTGGGCGCGTGGGGCTGTGGCGTGTTCCGCAACGACCCGGACATGTTCGCGGGGCTGTTCGGCGAGTTCCTGCTCGGCCCGGGGCGGTTTGCCCGGGCGTTCGAGCACGTCGCGTTCGCCGTCCTCGACCGGGCGGGCCGGACGATCGCGCCGTTCGCCCGGACGTTCGGCGGGGCGGCCGGCGCCTCGCCGCCCGTCCTATGAGCACGGGAGAACGGTTGACGGCGCGTGAGGTTCGGCGCCGCACGCGGTATGCTCTGTGGCTCCTAAACCGGAGGATCACGGTGGGATTATTCGGCCAGAGCAATCCCGAGCCCGTTGAGATCGTCGGCCGGCCGCTGCGGTGCGAGATCTGCGACCACGACCAGTTCTGGCGCCGCGAGGCCATGCTGAACACGGCCGTCGCCACGTTCTTCAACTTCGACTAGGCGAACCCGACGGCGCAGTGCTACGTCTGCGACGGGTGCGGGTACATCCACTGGTTCCTGCCAAGGCGGTGACCGCTGCGGGTGTCGGAAGGAGCGTCCTCATGAAGGTGGTTCACGGCGACCTCCTGCAACTCGCACTGGCCGGCCAGTTCGACGTGATCGTCCACGGCTGCAATTGCCAGTGCGCGATGGGCAAGGGGATCGCGTTGTCGATCAAGAACCAATTCCCCGAGGCGTATGACGCCGACCTGCGCACGCCCAAAGGCGACCGCTCGAAGCTAGGCACGGTCTCCAGCGCTGAGATCGCCCGCCCTCCCGCCCGCTTCACCGTCGTCAACGCGTACACGCAGTTCCACTACCGCGGCAACGGCGTCTTGGCCGACTACGAGGCGATCCGCTCCGCCTTCCGCCACATCAAGCGTGCATACTCTGGCCGCCACATCGGCTACCCGAAGATCGGTGCCGGCCTCGCCGGTGGCGACTGGCCTACCGTCGCCGCGATCATCGACGCGGAGCTCGCGGGGGAGGATCACACCCTAGTCGAGTACGTCCCGGGGCCCCGCGGGTGATCACTGCGCGAAGGGCCCTCACCCATTGAACCCGTTCCACCCGCGGCGATAATCTTCCCTCCCAACATCTGAACCCTGTACCCCGAACCCTGGCTTCTTCACTCATGCCCACGATCAACGACAACTACCTCAAGCTCAAGGCCGGTTACCTGTTCCCCGAGATCGGCCGCCGCGTGAAGGGGTTCGGCGCCGCCCACCCGCAGGCGAAGGTGATCCGCATGGGCATCGGGGACGTGACCGAGCCGCTCGCGCCGGCGATCATCCAGGCGATGCACAAGGCCGTCGACGAGATGGCCGACCGCGCCACGTTCAAGGGCTACGGCGACGAGCAGGGGTACGCGTTCCTCCGCGAGGCGGTTGCAAAGCACGACTTCCAGGCGCGGGGGTGCGACGTCGCCGCCGACGAGGTGTTCATCTCCGACGGCAGCAAGTGCGACACCGGCAACATCCTCGACGTCTTCGGCCCGGGCAACACGATCGTCGTGACCGACCCGGTCTACCCGGTATACGTCGACACGAACGTGATGGCTGGGCACACCGGCCCGGCGAAGGAGAACGGCGAGTTCGAGGGGCTGGTCTACGTGCCGATGACCGCCGAGAACAACTTCACGCCCGCGGTGCCGAAGGGCAAGGCGGACCTGGTTTACCTCTGCTCGCCGAACAACCCGACCGGGGCGACGCTGTCGCGCGAGGCGCTGACCCAGTGGGTCAATTACGCGAAGGCGAACAACGCGATCATCTTCTTCGACGCGGCGTACGAGGCGTTCATCGCCGACCCGGCGATCCCGCGCAGCATCTACGAGATCCCCGGCGCGCGCGACTGCGCGATCGAGTTCCGCAGCTTCAGCAAGACCGCCGGGTTCACCGGCGTCCGCTGCGGGCTGACCGTGGTTCCCAAGAGCCTCAAGGGCAAGACCCGCACCGGGGACGACGTGGACGTCTACAAGCTCTGGAACCGCCGCCACACGACGAAGTTCAACGGCGTGTCGTACATCACGCAGGTCGGCGCGGTGGCCGTCTACACGCCCGAAGGCCAGCGGCAGATCAAGGACACGATCGCCCACTACATGACCAACGCGAAGATCATCCGCGAGTCGCTGGGCGCACTGGGCATGAAGGTCTACGGCGGCACGAACGCGCCGTACGTCTGGCTGAAGACCCCCGGCAACACGACGAGTTGGAACTTCTTCGATCAGCTCCTCAACCAGTGCCACGTCGTCGGCACCCCGGGCAGCGGCTTCGGCGCCGCCGGCGAGGGGTACTTCCGCCTGAGCGCGTTCAACAGCCGTGAAAACGTCAACGAGGCGATGCGGCGGATCAAGGAGCAACTGAAGGTGTGACGGCGCGCGAAGGGCGTTCCGCCGGCAGGCGGTTAACGGTCGCACCGCCCGCCCCGAGCGCAGTCGAAGGGACGGTGCAGGTGTTCTTGGAAAGGCACGAACGATGAAGTACGCCACCCGCTACACCGACGAGCAGATCGTTGAGGCGCTGAGGGCCGTGGCAGCGAACGGCGTGAAGCGCGAGGACGCCGCCGACCGCGTCCAGCCGCCCAACTTGTGTGCCTTCCTCAACAACTTGCCCCGCCCGGAACGCGACCGCCTGATTGCGCTGGTCTACGACACCCAGTGATCGGGCGGGTACGGCCGCTTCCGTAGGGAGCGCTTCGGCACACCGGTTGCGCGGCTGGACAGACCGGTTCGCGTTCGCAGGGGTCTCGGTGTGCTAACGCACACCCTACGTCACCGGCGTGGTCGCACCGCCCCGCTCCGCCTGCTTCCGCGGCATCCAGAACGTCACCACCAGCTGCGCCGCCGCCACCGCCGCCATGGCGACGAACACCCACGTCAGGCTCCGCGCGATCACCCCCTGCGCCGCCGCCACCACCTCCGCGGGCAGCCCGCCCACCGCGTGCGGGTCGAGCAGCTTGTCCCTCATGGCGGGCCCGGCCAGCCGCTCCAGCTCCGCGTCGCTGACCGTGTTGAACATCGCCCCGAGCAGCCCGACCCCCAGTGCGCCGCCGATCGACCGGAAGAACGTTACCGCCCCGGTCACCAGCCCCCGCTGCTGGAACCCGACCGCCTCCTGCGCCGACAGCAGCGCGCTCATCGACGTGGGCCCGAACCCGAACCCGGTCACCGCCAGCACGGCCGTCAAGAGCCAGTGCGGCGCGTCGAACACCGCGCACGCGACCAAGCCGCAGTACCCGCCGAGCATCAGCGTCGTCCCCGCCAGGGCCGTCTTGCGGAACCCCCACCGCACGAGCAGCGGCGCCGCGACCACGCCGGACAGCGCCCACGTGAAGATCACCGGCGTGACCACGCCCGCCGCCGCCGTCACCCCGCCGCCGCGCCCGCCCTGCACGTACAGCGGCACGTACGTGTCCAGGCACAGGAAGCTCACGCCGAACAGCAGACTGGCCAGCATCGCGGGTCCGATGTCGCGCCGCCCGAGCAACTGCGGCGACAGGATCGGGTACGCCGCCCGCCGCTCGTGCCGGACGAGCAGGCCCATACTGATCGCGGAAACCGCCGCGAGGATACCGGCCGTCGCCCACGACCACCCGCCTGGCCCGAGGCCCGACACGAGCGCCAAGAGCGCCACGCCGCCGACCGTCATCCCTAGCACCCCGGGCAGGTCCAAGTCGGCCGGGTGCGGCTCCTCCGTGTCGTGGTACTTCCAGACGAGCACGGCCACCCCGAGCGCGCCGAGCGGCAGGTTGATGTAGAAGACCGACCGCCAGCCGAGCGACTTGACCAGCACCGCCCCCAGCGCGGGCCCGAGCAGCGCCGCCGTCCCCCAGACCGCGCTGAAGAACCCTTGGATCCGCGCCCGCTCCTTCAGCGTGAACAGGTCGGCGGCGATCGTCAGCACGACCGGCATGATCCCGCCGGCCCCCAGCCCCTGGAGCCCGCGGAACAGGATCAACTGCGTCATCGACCGGGCCGACGCCGCCAGCACCGACCCGAGCATGAAGAGCCCGATCGCCGCGAGGATCACCCGCTTGCGCCCCAGCGCGTCGGCGAGCCGGCCGTAGAGGGGCATCGAGATCGTGCTGGTCAGCAGGTAGACGGACGTCACCCACGCGTAATGCTCGAGGCCGTGCAGGTCGCCGATGATCGTCGGCATCGCGGTGCTGGTGATCGTCTGCTCCATCGAGGCGAGCACCATCACCAGCATCAGCGCCGCCAGGACGAACCGGCGGTCGAGCGGGGCGGCGGTCGTGCCGGCGCCGGCCGGCGGCACGGCCGCGGCGGCATCGGCGGCATCGGCGGTTGCGCCCGCCGTGCGCGGCGGCCGGTCGACGAACTCCTCCTCCCGGATGGACATGCCGCTACGGTAGGCCGATGACTTCTGCGGGTAAAGCAAGCATGACCGACCCCCCCGCCCCCGTTATCGGACGACTTGCCCCGGCGCGCGATCCCGCGGCGGGTGGAGGCGTCGCGCGCGGTTCGTACATCCCTCGACCCGCCGCTATAATGCCGCGCGTGTCGTCCAACCGCCCGCTCCGCATCCTCCACGTCACGCAGCATTCCGAGCCGGGCGGCCTGTCCCGCTACATTCACGACCTCGCGCTGGCGATGCACCGGGCCGGTCACGACGTCCGCGTCGCCGGCAACCGCGGGGGGTGGCACTGGCTGTTCGAGCGGGCGCCGTTCCCGTACCTCGAGCTCCCGCTCGACCACGGGCCGGTCGGCCTTTGGCGTGCCGCCCGCGCGCTCCGCGAGCACCTGCGCGACCACCCGGTGGACGTGATCCACTCGCACTACCGGCGGACGACCGCGGTCGCCCGCCGCCTGCAGTCCCGCGGCGGCCCGGCCGCGCCCCCCCCGCTGCTCTACACGATCCACCTGACCGACATCCCGCTGACCTGGCGTACCCGGCTGTGGGGGGACTGGGGCGACCACGTGCACGTCGCGTCGGGCGAGTCCCGCCGCTGGGCCGTCGAGGCCGCCGGGATCGACCCGCGCCGGATCTCGCTGGTGCCGCACGGGATCCAAGTCGACCGCTGGCCCGTCGCCGACGACGCCGCCCGCCAAGCCGCCCGCGCCCGGTTCGGCGTCGGCCGCGAGGACCGCGTCGCCGTCTACGTCGGCCGCCTCGACGTGCCGAAGAACGTCGACTGGCTGCTGGACGTCGCCGACCGCTCGCGCGACGCGGTGCCCCACCTGAAGCTGCTGGTCGCCGGCGCCGGCCCGAGCGAGGGGGACTTCCTCCGCGGCCGGCGCGACCGGGGCCTGGAGTCGCGCGTGGTGCCGGTCGGCGAGCTGGAGGACCCGCTCCCGGTCTACCAGGCGGCCGACGCGATGCTCCTGCCGTCCCAGCGCGAGGGGTTCAGCCTCGCAACGGCCGAGGCGATGAGCGTCGGGGTGCCGGTCTGCCGCACCCGCACCGCCGGCGCCGCCGAGCTGATCGTCGAGGGCGTGACCGGCCGCTCCGCCCCGATCGACCGCGAGGCGTACGTCCGCGCGGCGGTCGACTTCCTCCGCGACGGGGACGCGCTCGCCCGGATGTCCCGCCGGGCGCCCGAGCACGTCCGACAACACTTCACGTTCGACCGCCAGCTCCGCGACACGCTCGCCCTGTACCGCCGGCTCGCCGGGCTCGAACAGCCCGCGGGCGGCGACCACCCGGCGGCGGACACGGCGGCGGCGGCGTCCCCGGCGGCGAACGCGCCATGAACGCACCACTCAACACGCCGGGCGACACGCGGGGCGATCCGATGCCGCCGGCCGCCAAGCCGCGGTTCGGCCAAGGCAACGCCGTCGACCGGGCCCGCCCCCACGTCTTCCACCGCGATTATTGGCCGCTCAAGCTGATCGCGCGCGGCGTCGCCGACTTCTGGGCCGCCCACGCCGACGCCCTCCGCGGCAAACGTGTCCTCGACCTCGGCTCGGGCGAGTCCCCCTACGACAACCTCGCCCGCCGCGCCGGCGCCGAACTGCTGTCGGCCGACATCGGCGCCGAAGGCCCGAACGTCCTCCCGATCGACCCGGCGAGCGGCCGCGTCGCGCTCGACGACGCGACGGTCGACGCCGTCCTCTCCACCCAGGTGCTCGAGCACGTCCCCGACCCGGCCGCCTACCTCCGCGAGGCTTACCGCGTCCTCCGGCCCGGCGGCCTGCTCTTCTGCACGACCCACGGCGCGTTCGTCCTCCACCGCCACCCGACCGACTTCCGCCGCTGGACGACCGACGGCCTACGGTACGAGATCGAGCAGGCCGGCTTCGCCGTGGACCGCGTCGAGCCCAAGCTCGGCATCCTCGCGACGTCGTCGCACCTGCGGTCGATCACGTTCGGCGGCCTGACCCGCCGCGTACCCGGCACCGGCTGGCTCCGCCCGGTCATCTACCTGTTGTTCAACGCGCGCATGGCGGTCGAAGAGTGGCTGACGCCGGCGTCGGTCATGGAGGCGCACCCCGAACTGCTGTTCGCGACCGCCCGCAAGCCCGCAGCGGAGGCCGCACGATGAGCGGCGCGCTCGGCCGATTGGCGCTGGGCGCGCTCCGCGCGTACGCTCGCATCGCCCCGACCGAGCGCGGCGGCTTCCGCCTCGCGCGGCTCGCCCGCCGCTTCGTCCCCCGCGCCGCCTGGCGCGACGACTTCCGCACCCCCGACGACGTCCGCCTGTCCCTCGACCTCGCGACCTACCCCGACTGCTGCATGGCCGCGGGGTTGTACGAGCTCGACACGCTCCGCCTGATCCGGCGCACGCTCCGGCCGGGCGACCACTTCGCCGACTGCGGCGCGAACGTCGGCTACTTCACGCTCGCCGCCGCCCGCCTCGTCGGCCCGACCGGCCGCGTCGACGCCTTCGAGCCCGACCCGCTAAACCGCGCCCGCCTCGAAGCCCACCTCGCCGCCAACGACTCCCCCGCGTGGGTGCGCGTCCACCCCGTCGCCCTCTCCGACCGCCCCGGAGAGGCTACCCTCTATCACCCCACCGGCGACGCCCGGAACCACGGCGAAGCCAGCCTCTTCGCCCCCCCCGGCGCGACGACCGCCCAGTCGTACACCGTCTCCACCGCCCGCCTCGACGACATCCTCGACGCCTCACCGCGCTTGGTCAAAATGGACATTGAAGGCGCCGAGCTAACCGCCCTGCGCGGCGCCGAGCGCCTGCTCCGCTCGCCCCGTTCGCCCGCGTTCGTCATTGAACACAACCCCACCTCCGCCGCCACCGCCGGCCACCGCAGCGGCGACCTCCTCCGCCTGCTCCAGCAACACCAACCCGCCTACCGCGCGTACTGGATCGGCTGGCGTCGGCGCGAGATGAGCGCCGACGCGATCGACGCGATGCCCCGCCAAGGAAACATCCTCTACCGCTCGGCGTAGAGGAATTCCGGATACCCGAACCGCCTCGTCGCGGCCCGGGCTCCGTCATTCGTTACTGATTCGGATTTCCGGATTCGGACCTCCGGCTTCGCCCCACACCACCTCCGCCCCCTGCCCGTGCGCCAGCCCCTTCGCGTACGTCTTCAGTTCCGCCAGGTCCGGCCAGCGGAACTGCGACCAGTACGCCCGCAGCACCTCGAGCTTCCACGGCAGCGCGTCGTCGATGTCCAGTTCCTCAGGCCGCAGCGTCAGCCCCGGCACGTGGGCCGAGAAGTCCGCCGCCGTCTCCCGCGGGCCCAGCTTCGCCGCGTACGGAAGGTCCTCGTAGAAGTGCACGTGCGTCGCGGGCGTCCCCGCCCGCTCCAGGGCCGCCCGCGCCGCGTCCCGCGCGATCCGGTGGTCAACGTGACCCCCCACCGCCAGCGGCACGAACCAGTGCGCCAGCGGGTGCGCCCGCGCCAGCTCCCCCACCGCCGCCCCGACTTGCCCCGCGACCTCCGCGTCCCGTTCGCCCACCGGTGCGGTGAACACGTCCGCCATCGCGTGCCCGCGCAACAGCGCCTCGGGCAGGTCGAGCGCCTGCTGCGGGCACCCGGTGAGGCGCGACACCAGCGCCTCCTCCGTCCGCCGGCACGCCATGACCCGCTCGGCGTCCTCCGCCGTGTGCGGGAACCGCCACCAGGCCGACCGCGAGAAGACGTTCAGCACCAGCACCGACTCGTCCCCCAAGAGGCGCCCCCCGCACGAGAGCGCCGCGTCGTCGAGATGGGGCGACACGATGACCGAGTGCGGCGCGTGCCCCGGGGTCGGCGGCTCGGCCGGCACCGGCCTCCGCCAGATCAGGATCAACCCGTCGTCGTGCGCCTTGATCAACTCCGCCGCAGAGATCCCCGCCTCCCGCACCACCGTCGCAAGCGTCCGCTGCCCGTCGCAAAGCGACAACGCCAGCGCCAGCGCCGGCGGCAGCTCCAGGTCCGCCCCGTCCACGCTCCGCAACCGCCCCCCCTCCACCGAGTGGTGCGGCAACAGCAGCGGATACTGCCCCCCCCGCTGCATCCCGCGCAACCGCCGCCGAAGGTAATTCTTAGCTTGAGTGAGCATACCCGCGTCGCCAATCGTCCATGGTCTGTCGCCCGTTGTCCATGGGGCCCGGTGATGGACAATTGACCGCGGACGACGCACAATCGACGCCGTGACGCTCGCCACCATTCCGACATTCGTCGCCGCCGGCCTCGAGCCCGACCCCCAGTACGCCTGGGCCCCGGTCATCCTCCTGATCGTGATCGCCGTCGGCTTCGCCGCCACGAACCTCGTCGCCTCCCTGATCATCGGCCCCAGCCGCACCGGCCCGGGCAAGGAGACGACCTACGAAAGCGGCATGGTCCCCATCGGCGACACCCGCAAGAGGTTCAACGTCAGGTTTTATATCGTCGCCATGATCTTCCTCGTCTTCGACGTGGAGATCATATTCTTCTACCCGTGGGCCACGATCTTTGGCGACGCCGTCGCCAACCCCCCGCCCAAGGGCCTGATCTCGCCCGGGCTGTTGCTGATCGAGATGCTGCTGTTCGTGGCGATCCTGCTGCTCGCGTATGTCTACGCGTGGGGCAAGGGCGTGTTCCAGTGGGATTGAGCGGAACGAAGTCGCCAAGACGCCTCGGACGATGAGGGGCCGCGCGGGATGCCCGTCGACTTCTGCTCCCCGCTCCTGATGCTGGCAGCCGTGATGGTGCCGCCCATCTGGGCCGGCCTGCGCGGCACCCGCGCGGCGTTCGTCGGGGTCTGCGTCTGTGAGACGATCTTCGCGGGGTGGCTTTGGCGGACCGCGCTGAGAGATTCGTCGCTGTTCAGTCCCGACCCCGGCGTGGTCTGCGTCGCCATACCGTTCTTGGCCGCGCATTTAATTGGCGTCGCAGCCTTGGCCATACGCCGCGACCTCTGGCGGGCGCCGAAAGGTTTCTGTCCCACCTGCGGCTACGACCTGCGGGCGACGCCGGAGCGTTGTCCGGAGTGCGGCACGACGGCGCGCTGAGCGAAACGTCGTCGAACGACGCTTAAGTCGCCCCCGCCGCGCCGCACCTAAAGGTCGTTTGCGGTTTTGCGGATCAACCCGCGCCGCCCGCCCTTGCGTTCAACCGCCCTTGGGGGGACAAGTAACAACCCCAGATGACCACCGCCCCTGTCGAGTCGCGGGTTGACGAGGGACCGGCCGCCGCGGAAGGCGTGGTGCGCGAGGAGCGCGCCGCGCTGTTCGCCTCGCACGCCGCGGCCGTCGCCGGCCCCGCCCGCTCCCGCCGGCACCTCTGGGTGCTGCTGGCGATCTGCCTGATCGGCGTCGCCCTCCGCTTCTCGTACATGCACCGCCCGCTCCTCTGGGGTGACGACGCCTACACGATCTACCGCACGCACGCCGACTACCAGGCCATGCTCGACGTGCTCCAGAACGACGGCTTCACCCCGCTGCACTACGAGTTGTACTGGCTGCTCGGCCGCGCCGCCGGCACCGAAGAATCCGTGATGACCGCGACCGGGACGGAGAAGATCCGCCACTCGACCGGCCTGACGCCCACCGTCATCCGCATCCTGCCCGCGACGTTCGGCGCGCTGATGGTGCCGGGCATGTACTTCCTGGCCGTCCAGCTCGTCCGCCGCCGCGTCGCGCTGGTCGTCGCGCTGGTCACCGCGTGCTCGGCGTACCTGCTCGGGTACTCGCGCGACGGCAAGATGTACATCATGCAGTGGTGCTTCTCCGCCTGGAGCGTGGCCACGCTCCTCTGGTGGTTCCGCACCGACCGCCGCGTCGCCTGGCTCGCGTGGGTCGCCAGCAGCCTCTGGATGGCGAGCAGCCATATGACCGGCATGGCGTTGCTCCCGATCGAGGCCATCTTCTTCCTGACCCGCTCGCGCGTGCACTGGCGGCAGTCGATTTTGTTCGTGATCGGCTTGGCGATCGCGATCCTCCCGCCCGCCGGCTACATCACGCAGTTCAACCGCTGGGCGCAGGAGTCGGTCGAAGATTTCGGTTTCGAGGTCGAGGGGCTCACCTGGGTCGTGCAGTACAACGCCGGCCGCACCGGCCCGGAGCTCGCCAAGTACGCGACCAGCGCGTACCTGTTCAGTTGGGAGTGGCCCAAGCCGACCGACGAAGCACCCGGCAACGGTCGCGACCCGACCGTCGAGCAGTTCGTCCCCGGGTGGATCCAGACCACGCTCAAGGCCGCGACCGTCCTGTTCCTGGTCCTCGCCGCCGTCGGCATGCTGCCGTGGTCGCGCCGCCTTCGCGGCGTCCGCGACGACGACCCGCCCGCCCCCCAGCCGTGGTGGCGCGTCACGCTCTGGCTCGGCGCGTGGCTGCTCGTCCCCGGCTACTTCATGTACTGCCGCTCGGTCCCCGGCTTCGCCTCGCCCGGCGATTGGTGGCGCGAGCTCGCCCTCCTGATCGCCGGCCCGTCGTGGGTCGGGGCGGACGGCCGCGTCGCCTCCGGCTTCTGGTGGGCACTGGCGACCCTCGTCGCCGTCGTCGCCGCCCTCGTCTTCGCGTTCCCGCGGTTCCGCCGCGGCATGGTCTGGCTGATCCCCGGCGTCGCCATCGCCGCGCTGGCGGTCGCCCTCCTCCGGCACGGCGCCCCCGCCACGCCACCGACCGGAGCGCGCTGGGTGGATGCCGCCTTCGCCCCCCTGCTCCGCTGGGCGTCCTGGATGAGCGAGCCCGCCGTCTTCACCGCGCTGGCCGTCCTCCTGCCCGGCCTCGTCCTCTACTACTGCGGCGTGACGTTCACGCAGCGGGCCCAGCGCCTCCTCCAGTTCGCGCTGGTGTTCGCCGCCCTGCTCGGCCTGCTCTGGGTCGTCTACGACGTCGTCGACGACAAGTACAAGAAGGAGGTGGCACAACTGCTCGAGCCGTCCGCCGCGTCCACCGGCGCCAAGGCGATCGAGGTCCTCGCCCGCCACTCCGAATCCTCGATCGAGAGCGCGCAGAGCCGCGTCAACGCCCGCGTCTGGCAGTCGATCTTCATGCCCCGCTACATCGGGTTTGTCTGGATCGCGTTCTGCCTGATCCTCTGCTCCCTCCTGATGCGCCTGCCGACGCGCCCGCTGAGAGTCGTCGCCGTCACGCTGCTGGTGGGCGTAAACCTCGCCCAATTCGCCGCCCGGATCTTCGCCGGCACCGAGCCCCCGCTCGACCAAGTCGCCCGCGACGTCTGGATGCACGACACCAACAACCCCACACACGACCCAACCGGCAAGGTCTTCGTCGACGACACCCCCGTCGGCGGTCCCGGTCACCCCGGCTACGGCACGCTCACCGGCCAGCGCCAGCAGGGCAAGTACTATCTCGGGCTAGAGCGCCGCCGCTGGTTCCATCCCACCGAGTGGAAGCGGGTCGACAGCACCCGCGACTTCGACATCAACCTGATCACCAGCAGCGGCCTGAGCTCGATTGCCACCGGCGCCCGCCGCTCCCCCTCTCTCAAACGAATTGTCGTCTGGCAAAAGTTCTTCGGCGAGCCCCCGCCCCCGCTCGAGCCCGGCCAGCCCGACCCGCTCGAGCAAGCCCTCGGCGCCGGCTGGCGGCGCGTGGATGCGGCCGACCACAACGTCCGTTTCCACTGGACGTGGGGCGACCTCTACGTCTACCGCCGCACCGAATACCAGCGCAACGACGCCGGGCCGGCATCACCAAGGTGATACCGGCCCGGTAGGGTCGATGGACTGTCAGGGTCGCTCGCGGAGCACCCGCGGGACTCGTCCCGTAGGTTTCCTGCGTGCGGTGAACGGGTTGGGCGGCGCTTACGCCGACGCCGTGCTCCGCCGGTGCGCGGGCGGGTCGCTCGCCGGGAACGACTCCATCGACGCCTCGTCCACCTCGTCCTGCGGCCGCTGGCTGCTGTGCGACTTGTCGTCGTGCTGGTGGGACGGCCCGGCGTCGCCGCCCGGTCCGCCGGCTTGGTTCGAGTACTGCTCGAACAGGTTCTTGACCTCGTCGATCGGGTTCTTCCCGGTCATCCCGTAGTACAGCAGCCCGCCCCCGCCCAGCAGCAGGAGTTGCCCGAAGACGCCACCGCGGAACAGGCCCTTCAAGGCCAAGATGCCGCCGGCGGCGACGGGCAGGGCCGACATTGCGACACCCTGTGCGTCGGCTCGGACCATCTGGTAATCGTTCCCGACTCGCTTCGCGACGTAGCGTGGGTTTGCCATAGCGATTCTCCTTGTCTGAGTGGTTGAACGAACGGGATTGAGCAAAGCCCGGGCCAGCACACTCAGCCACTGCCGTAGCGAGCAGCGCTGCCGAAGTGGTTTTCGCGGCGACTTCGTACTAGAATTCACGAAGTACTTCTTCCGCCTACAGGGCCGCCGCCATGCTCGACACCCAGACGCTCCCGGACAACTTCCTGACGACCAATCTGAAGAAGCTGGTCAACTGGTCCCGCCGCAGTTCGCTCTGGCCGATGCCGTTCGCGACCGCCTGCTGCGGCATCGAGTTGATGGCCGTCGGCTGCGCGCGGTACGACATCGCCCGCTTCGGCGCCGAGGCGATGCGGTTCAGCCCCCGCCAGAGCGACCTGATGATCGTCGCCGGCCGCGTCACGATTAAGATGATGCCGGTCCTCCAGCACATCTACCAGCAGATGACCGAGCCGAAGTGGGTGATCAGCATGGGCGCCTGCGCGAGCACCGGCGGCGTGTTCGACGCCTACGCGACCATCCAGGGCATCGACCAGTTCATCCCTGTCGACGTCTACGTCCCCGGCTGCCCCCCTCGCCCTGAAACGCTGCTCGAGGGCGTAATGGCGATCCAGAAGATCATCGACCGCGACGGCCTGCCGCAGACCGGCGCGAAGCGCCGCCCCCTTGCGATCACGGTCGAGCCCACCTACATCCCAACCCCGCAACCGGTGCCGATCACCGTCGGCGGTCGCACGATGTAACGGGTCGGGCCGAGGACTCACCCCGGGACGCCCTACACCCGCCGCGCCCCCGTCACCTGACCCATCAGGAACGACACCGCCAACGTCTCCCCCACCCGCGGTTCCCCCTCGATCGCGTGCTGCGGCACCCGTAGCCCCACCGCCTGCCCTGCCGCGTCCGGGTCTGCCACGACCACCTCGTAGTACAGATCCCCGTGGATCGTGAACGGCCGTACGCCGCGCACCTCGACCGTCCAGCTCCCGATCATCGGCGGCGGCATCAGCAGTTCCTCTCGTACCACTCCAACCCGCCCGGCAGCCCGGTCGCCGCGAACTCCAGGTGCACCACCCGCCGGTGACCGGGCGCGTCCGCCGGCGACGACGCGTGCAGCGTCAGCGGCCGCATCAGCACGACGCCGCCCGCCGCGACCGTGCAGGCGACCTCCGGCGTCTCCCGCCGACGGCGCGGGACGTCGGCCGGCTCGATCGTGCCGAGCCGGTGAGACCCCGGGATCACGCGCAGCGGGCCGTTCCGCTCGCCGCAGTCGTCGAGGTGCAGGCGGACGGTCACCATCCGCGCGAGCACGTCCGCCGGCGGCTGGACGTGCGCGACGCCCGCCTTGACCGACCACGGGCCGAAGCCGGCGACGTCGCGCCGCTCGCGCACCGCGATCGTCAGGTCCTGGTGCCACGGCACCTTCCAGTTCGCCGCGGGGTTCTTGTCGAAGAGCAGGCTCCGGACGATTCGCGCCGGCGGGCCGAGCACCGGCTCGACCAGCGACCGCACCGCGGGCGACGCCGCGAACGCCGCCGCGGCCGGGATCAACTCGCAAAGTCGCCGCACCGCGTACGTCGCCCCGCCCTTCTCGCGCACCGCGGCCCCGGCCGCCTCGAAGCTCTCGACCGCGTCGATTAGCGCCGCCACCTCCGGCGGCGAACAGACGTCGGGCACGACGGCGAACCCGTCCTGCTCCAACCGACGTTGCCACGCCACTTCGCCGGCCACGCTCACATCCTCGCCAGCGTGTCCTCGAACGTCCGCACGCCCGCGGACGCGCCGAGGGCGGTGCAGCAGTCGGCGGCCGCGCGGTTGGCGAACCGGCCGGCGGGTTCGATCGGCATCCCCTTCACCAGCGCGGTCATCAGCGCGCCGAACCACGTGTCCCCCGCGCCCGTCGTGTCCACGACCTCGATCTTCGCCGCCGGCACGAACACGGCCGCGCGGCCGTCGTCCAGGTAGCACCCCTCGGCGTCGAGCTTGATCCCGATCAAGCCGGCCGGCATGTGGGCGCGGAAGGCGGCCACCATCTTCGCCGGGTCCGTCTCGCCGGTCAGTGCCGCCGCCTCCGTGCGGGAAGGGGCGAACAGGTCGAGGTGCGGCAGGATCGGCCAGAGCTGCGACGGGTCGCCCGGCGGGTTGACCGTGTCCAGCGCCAGCCGCGTCCGCGGCGCGACCGCCTTCACTTCCTCGAACAGCTCGGGTAGGTCGGCCGTCAGCCCGGGCAGCAGCCCGAGGTACCCGACCTGCACGAACGAGCTCCACTGGAACACCGGCAGGCACTTGCGGAACACCGCCTTGTCGAGCAGCGGGGTCGCGCCGGGCGTGTGGAAGAAGACGCGCTCGCCGCCCGGCTCGACCGCGACCACCGTCGCCGACGTCTGCGCCCGCTCGGACTCGAACACCGCCGACGTGTCCACCCCCTCCAGCTCCAGCCGCTCCCGCACCGCCGACCCCAGGATGTCCTTCCCGACCATCCCCGCCGCCGCCACGCGCATCCCGAGCTTGGCCATCGCGATGCCGGTGTTGCAGACGTTGCCGCCGGTCGTCAGCGTGATCGAGTCGACCAGCGACATCCCGCCCGGCGCCGGCGGCGCGCGCAGCGCGAACGGCGCCGCGATCACGTCCGCGACGATCAGCCCGAACACCGCGGCGTCGAGGTTTCCGGTGCGGGCCGCGCGAGAATCAGGGGAGGGTTGGACGGGCATAGCGAAGGAAGGATGAAGGCGGAAGGAGGACGGATGAATCGGCTCACGGCAGGCAGATGCCCCGTATCACGGGCAACCGGGATGGTCGTGATCGGTTTCCTCCTTCCGCGTTCACCCCTCACCCTTCAGTATCTCCACCCGACTGTACTCGTCGAGGATCAGCGTCAGCAGTTCGCCGTCGTCCTTGCGGATCTTCAGGCGGTCGAGCCAGAGCTTGTCGTTCTTCGAGTGGGCGTACCAGCTCCCGGTCGGCTTCTGCACGTACTCGAGCACCGTGCCGGTGACCGTGTTCGTCCACGCCTTCTCCGGGATGCGGTGGGCCATCTGCTGGGTGACCGTCACCCGTGCGCCCGGCGCGAGCGTCTTCGCGTTCGAATCGTCCATCGGCGCGATTATAGGGGAAACGCGCCGGGCGGCCTACGCGCGTGCACGGTTCAGCCGGCGGCGCGGAGGATGCCGGCGATCCCGTCCGCGATGAACCGGACGGCGATCGCGGCCAGCAGGATCATCACGAGCTTGCTCATCGCTCGGAGCGCGTTCAGGCCGAGCAGCCGCCCGATCGCCGGCGCGGCCAGGAGCGCGACCAGCAGGATCGCGAGGTTCACCGCGATGCTCAGCGCGGTCAGGGCGTAGCCGTACCGCCGGTCGCCGGCCAGCAGCAGCACGGTCGCCAGCGTCGCCGGACCGGCGATCAGCGGCATCCCGAGCGGGACGACGCCGACCACCTCGGCCGGCTGCATCGCCGGCTTGCCGATGATCACGATGTCGAGCACCGACAGCACGAGCAACAGCACGCCGCCCGCGATCATGAAGTGCTCGGCCCGCACCCCGAGGAACGCGAAGAGCTGGTTCCCGAGGAACATGAAACCGAGGCAGATCACGAGCGCGGAGGCGACGGCCTGGAACGTCACCTCGCGGCGCTGGCGGTCGTCCAGCCCGCCGGTGACCGCGAGGAACACCGGGATCAGGCCGACCGCGTCGATCGCGACGAACAGCGGGATGAACACTTGGAGGAAGTCGTGCATCGGTTCGGTCAACTCGGGGCCGGCGGCGGCAACAACGCGCAAGCCGGGCGGCTCGTCTTAGCCGGCGGATGATAGCGGGAGCGCCGGCGTTTGGGAGGCTGGCGCGGCCCGGCGCGAGCGATATACTGCCACCGCAGCCCCTGGGGCGGCGGACAGGGAGGCAAAACGTGATCCAACCATTGCTCGAACGCGTCGAAAGACTAAGTGGCCGTCGTCGGTCGCGGTGGGCGGCCTTAATCCTTCGCAGGTCGGTCACGGCGACGATCCTGTTCGCCCTCGCGGCGACATGTTCGTTCGCCGCGGACAACCCGCCGGGCGCGAGCACCCCGAACACGGTGACGCTCCCCCCGCGGGCGCCGCTGACGCTCGCTGAGGCGCGCAAGGCGTTCAAGACGACGCTGACCGAGCAGGTCGCGACGAAGGACCCGGTGCCCGCGCCGCCGGCGAACGTCTTTCGGATCGTGAAGTATGACGTGCCCATCGGAAAGCTGTCGGCGTACCTCACGCCCGACCCGGGCGACCGGAAGAAGCGGCCGGCGATCGTCTGGATCACCGGAGGCGACTGCAACTCCGTCGGGGACGTGTGGAGCCCCGCGCCGCCGGCCAACGACCAGACCGCGGCCGCGTACCGGCAGGCCGGGATCGTGATGATGTTCCCGTCCCTGCGCGGCGGGAACGGGAACCCTGGGCACAAGGAGGGGTTCTACGGCGAGGTGGACGACGTGCTGGCGGCGGCGACGTTCCTCGCGGCCCAGCCGCACGTCGACCCGAAGCGGATCTACCTCGGCGGGCACAGCACCGGCGGGTCGCTGGCGCTGCTGGTGGCGGCGGCGGCCCCGGCGGACCGATTCCGCGCCGTCTTCTCGTTCGGGCCGGTCGACGACGTTGCCCGCTACGGCCGGGGGACGTTGGCGCTGCCGTTCGACGCCGCCGACGCGCGGGAGCGGGCGATCCGGGCGCCGGCGCGGTGGCTGCACGGGGTCGCGACCCCGACGTTCGTGTTCGAGGGGGACGCCGAGCCGTCGAACCAAGGGGCGCTCGCCGCGCTCGCGCGGTCGGCGGCGTCGCCGGCCGTGCGGTGCTTCACCGTGAACGGGAAGAATCACTTCAGCCTATTGGCGCCGCTGAACACGCTGATCGCGGCGAAGATCACCCGGGACGCGGCCGCCGGGGCGACGACTATCTCGTTCGCCGCCAACGAGGTGCCCGGACTGACGCCGGTCGGCGAGGCCAAGGCGGCGGCGGCTGCCGCGGTCCCGATGACGGTGATCGCGAAGACCGCGACGGAGCCCGCGCACCGCGTGAACATCGACACGCTCGAGTGGGAGGTAAGCAAGGCGGCGGTCGAGCGGTATCACGGGAGGTACGTCGAGGTCCGCGGCGCCGCCGACGGCCCCGCGTTCACCGAGGTCCGCGTCACGGCCGGGGCGACCTCCGCCGGCGGCGGCGACCGCTTCGGGCTCGTCTGCGGCCTGGTGCGCGACAGGTCCCAGCGCGAGGCGCCCCAGTGGCTCACACCCGGCCAGGAGGTGCTCGTCCGCGGGGTGCTCGAGTTCGGCGCCGACGGGTGGCGGATGCGCGACGGCGCGGTGACGGCGGTCGGCCCGGACCCGGCGGTGCGGGTGACGGCCACCGAGGCCCGCAAGGCGTTCGCCGCCGACGCGAAGGGGGCGCTGGTGCGGTTCACCGACCGGCAGGTGGTGCTCGACGGAATCGTGCGCGAGCTGGACGCCGCGAAGTACCAAGTGCTCATCGACTCGGCAGCGCCCGCGCCCGGCGCGCCAGCGATCCGGGTCCTGCTGGGCGAGTCGGGGTTCCGCGCGGCGCAGAAGCACGCGGTCGGCACGGCGATCCGCGTGAAGGCGCGGTTCAGCTCGTTCCAAGACGGGCAAATCGTGCTGGAACAGGGGCGCGTAATGCCGGCAGCGACGGCGGGTGCAACCGCGGAGGTGCCGACGATCGGGCCGGTCGAGCCGACGCGCACGCCCGCGGGCGCCGCCGACCCGGCGATGGCCCGGCCGGCGATGCTCGGGAACGCCCAGGGGCGGTTCGGGAGCTACTCGTTCCCGAAGTCGAAGCGGCTGGTCGGCCTCCGGTACGACTTGGACGGCGCGGGGTTGAAGTCGGTCAGCGCGTTCTCGTCCGGCGGCAAGCCGCCGCCGCTACGCGGCACCGAGAAGCTCGTCCAGGCCCGCGACGGGTACATGGTCTACGGGCTCGTCGTAGACGCGGACAAGCAGCGCGTGAACGCGGTGCGAATCGTGTTCGTCCGGGTGGACGGGGACAAGCTGGTCCCGACCGACACCTACACCAGCGACTGGCTGGGCACGCCGCGGACGGACAAGCCGGTGACGCTGGGGGCGGACGGGCGCCGGGTGACGGGGATCAAGTTCTTCGCCGGGGACGACCGGTTGAACGCCGTTGGCCTCGACTTCGAGAAGTGACGGCCTAGACCGTCACCGCTCCGCGCTGCGGAGACGGGTCAGCTCGTCGTAAAGCTGGCTCATCGCCTGGGGGACGACGCGGATCTCGCCGACGACGGACATGAAGTTCGTGTCGCCATTCCAGCGCGGGACGACGTGCTGGTGGAGGTGGCCGGGCACGCCCGCGCCGGCGGCGCGGCCGAGGTTGATGCCGAGGTTGAACCCCTGCGGGCTCATCGCGTCCTTCAACAGCCGCACGACCGCGCGGGTCTGGTCGCCGAGGTCGCACAGCTCGTCCTGCGTGAGCTCTTCGAGGTCGGCCTTGTGCGCCCGAGGCGCGATCAGCAGGTGGCCGTTGGTGTACGGGTAGCGGTTGATCAGGACGACGCAGTGGGCGGAGGTCCAGAGGACGAGGCGCGCCTTGCGGTCGGCGGGGGTGGCGGCGGTGGTCGCGTCGCAGAGGAAGCAGCCGCCCGCGCCGGCCGGCTCGGGCTGGTCGATGCCGCGGATGTAGTCCATCCGCCAAGGGGCGTAGAGGGGGTTCGTGGACATCAGGCCGTCTGCTTGTTGTTGTCGAGCACCTCGGGCACCTTGGCGGCCTTGAGCTTGGCAGCTTCCTCGGGGGAGACGAGGACGGCGACCTTCGGCTTGGGCGGGGGCTTGGGCTTCGCCGGCGCCGCGGCGGCGGCACCGGCGGCACCGGCGGCGGCCGCTTTGCCCGGGACGCCCTCGCCGCCCGCTTGCGGGGTCGCGGCCGGCGCGGGTTGGGCGACGGGAGCGGGTCGACTGCTCACCGGAGAAGACCCCTCACCCCCGCCCTCTCCCACGGGCGTTGCGACTGCCGGCGGGGGAAGCGATTTGACGCCCTCGGGAGAGGGGGTCGCAACGTGCGGGGTCGGCGTGACCGGTGCCGGGGGCGGTTGCGGCGCGGGGGCGGCTTGCGCGGCGAGGGCACCTTGCGCGGCGGGCGCTCCTTCCGCGGGCGGTGTCCCGCTGGCGGCGCTGGCGAGGGCCGCCGCGGTGCCGGGCCGCACCGCCGTCCCCTCCATCCCCAAGATCTCCTTCGCCAGGCTCCGGTAGTCCGCCGCCCCGTTGCTCGCCGAGTCGTACTTGATGATCGTCTTCCCGAAGCTCGGCGACTCTGCCAGCTTGATGTTCCGCCGGATCTTGCTCTTGAAGATCCGCGCGTTCGCCCACGGCAGCGGCTTCCCCTTCGCGTGCTCGATGAACCCGTTCAGGTCGTTCACCACGTCCGTCGACAACCGCGTCTGGCTGTCGAACATCGTCAGCACGATCCCCGCCACCTTCAGCCCCGGGTTCATCCGCCGGCTGACCAGGTGCACCGTCTCCAGCAGCTTCCCCACCCCCTGCAGCGCCAAAAAGTGCGGCTGCATCGGGATGATCACCTCGTTCGCCACCGACAACGCGTTAAGCGTCAGCAGCCCCAGGCTCGGCGGGCAGTCTAACAGCACGTAATCGAAATCCGGCTCCGCGGACTCGAGCCGCTCTTTCAGAATCCGCTCCCGGCCCAGCACGCTGACCAACTCGATCTCCGCGGCGGCCAAATCAATCGAGCTCGGGATCAGCGCGATGTTCTCCTCGACCGAGTGGATCGCCTCGAGGATCGACTTGTCCTCGATCAGCACGTTGTAAAGCGAGGTCAAGTCGGCCGACGGCTCGACGCCATAATTGATCGTCAGGTGCGCCTGCGGGTCGAGGTCGATCAGCAGCACGCGCTTGCCGGCCTCGGCCAGGGCGGCGCCGAGGTTGACGGTCGTCGTCGTCTTGCCGACGCCCCCCTTCTGGTTCATCAGGGCAATGATTCGCATGTCAGGTTCACCTCCGTGCGAACGGCGGGCCGGTCGCGGTGCTGGACCGATGGATTGTCCCCGCCACGCCCCGGAAAACAAGCTACCCGTTCGACGGCACCGCGTCGTAGAGCGTCGGGTCAGCACCCCCAACCTTGACCCGCTTCAACGCCTCGCGCGCGGCGACGCAGTAGTCGCTCTGCAGCTCGATGCCCAGCGAGTTCCGCCCCAGCGCCTTGGCGACCGTGCTGGTCGTGCCGCTGCCGACGAACGGGTCGAGGACGTGGTCCCCGGCGCGGGTGAAGAGCTTGATGAACCACTCCGGGAGCGCGCGGGGGAAGGCGGCGCTGTGGTTCTTGTTGCCGCACTCGGTCGGGAGGTGCAGGACGTTGGAGGGGTAGGCGAGGTCGCGGCCCACCCAGTTCCCGATCTTCTTGCCGAACCCGCTGCCGACGCGCGAGTCGAACCGAACCACGTCGTTCTTCCCCAGCTTCGAAAGCCGCTTCTTCGACCAGTCGCCCATCGGGACGCGGACGGCGTCCTGGTACATCGCGAAGTCGCGCGTCTTGTTGAACTGAAGGCACCGCTCCCACGCGTCGCGGAACCGGTTGGGCCACTTGCCCGGGTGGCAGTTACGCTTGTGCCAGATGAACTCCTCCGTCCAGAGCCACCCCTGCTTGCGGAGCGCGAGGATCAGCTCGAGCACGTAGGTGTGACGCTCCCCCTTCTCGACCTTCTCCTTGATGTTGAGGACGAACGTGCCGGTCGGCTTGAGGACGCGGAGGAGTTGGGCCGTGCGGGGGAGGAACCACTCGACGTACTGCTCGGGCTTGACGCCGCCGTAGGTCTTGGCGCGGCGGTCGGCGTAGGGGGGCGACGTGAAAACGAGGTCAAACGAGTCATCCGGCCACGACGCCAGCACGTCAAGACAATCCCCCTGCCGAACTTCCGCGACCAACCCGCTCATGCAATCAGCCGAAGATAGTCGGGCGACGGGTCCGTGGGCAAACTATGCGGTGCGTTCGCACGCGCGCGCCGTCCCATAAACGTCGCTCCATGGCCTGATCAGGGCGGTCGGGCGTTGTCGCAGATTGATGTTATACTGTCGCCTCGGGGGGGACAGCCGCTTGAAGGAGTCGGTCGCGGATGAAAGTGGGTTACCTGATGACGGTCTTCCCCCACCAGGGGCACCTCTGGTTTTGGCGGGAAGTTTCGTGGATGCGCCGGTGGGACGTGCCCATGCATTTGTTCGCCACCCGCGCGCCCCAAGGGCGAGACCGGGCCAAGCACGCTTGGGCCGAGAAGGCGGCATCCGAAACGACCTACCTGTGGCCAATGGGCGTCGGGAAGATTCTCGCCGTCCTGCTTTCGGGGTTCGTCCGCTCGCCGATCGGTTTCGTCCGCAGCCTCTGGATGGCCCTGAAGTTAGACGTCGACTTCTCCCAGCGGCCCAAGTGGAAGCACACGCTGCCGCTGATCATCCCCGCCTGCCATTTGGCATCGCTGATGCGAAAGCACGGGATCACGCACCTCCACACCCACACCGCGGCCAAGGGCGCAATCATCTGCATGATGATCGAGCGCATGACGGGCGTGAAGTGGAGCCTGATCGTCAACGCGCACATCGAGTGGTGGGGCGGGGCGATGGTGCAGAAATTCCAAGAGGCCCAACACACCTTCTTCGTCACCCAATGGATGGTCGAGCAGATGGAGCGGGAGTACCCGATGATCCCGCGGGATCGGTACTCGCTGGGGCGGGTTGGGGTGGATAGTCGGCGGTGGAAGCCGGACGCGGGGGAAAAGGTGGAGAACCCCGTTCCGGTCGTGTTGTCGGTGGGGCGGTTGGTTTCTAGCAAGAATCACAATCACTGTGTTGAGGCGATCAAGATCTTGAAGGACCGGGGGGTGGAGGCGCGGCTGAAGATCGGAGGGGACGGGGAGGAGCGGGATAATCTTAAGGCGTTGATCGAGAAACTGGGGGTGGGGGACCGGGTGGAGATGCTCGGTAACCTCTCCGAGGAGCGGTACTTGGAGGAGATGAAGCGGGCGGATATTTTCTGCTTGGCAAGTCACGGGGAGCCGATGGGCGTGGTGTACATGGAAGCCCAGGCGATGGAGGTGCCGGCGATCGGGTGTAACGCCTTGGGGGCCAAGGAGTTGATCGTCGACGGGGTGACGGGGATCCTCGTGCCGCCGAACAGTCCGCCGGATTTGGCGGACGCGTACATGAAGCTGATTCAGGACCCGGAACTGCGGCGGCAGATGGGGCGGGCGGGGCGGCAGCATGTGCTGGTGAACTTTGACAGCCGGATCTGGGCGGCGCACCTCTATCAATACCTGTTCAAGAAGGACCCGCCCGACGACCGGACGGACGAGGAGCGGGCGGCGAAGCGGGTGACGCGGGAGCCGGCCGCAGTTTCCGTCGCCTGAACCGACTTATCGACCTGCCTGACCTCAATCGCTGCGCGATTTAACCGATAAACCGACAGTCGACGACCGCAAGAAGGAGCTGAAGTAATGGATCAAGCCCAAGCTAGTACCGCTGCTGCCGCCGCTGTCGGCACGCACTACGCGCCCGCGCAGAGCTGGCGGTGGTTGCGGCCGTTCATCCCGAAGCGGGTGCAGCCGTTTTTGCGGGGGCTGCGGAAGCGGTACCAGCGGATGTTCATGAAACTGGAAGAACCGTACAAGTCGGTCTTCCCGTACACGCAGTCGCACCCGGTGCGGCAGCAGAACCTCGTGCGGCTCGGGGCGCTGATCGACGCGGAGAAGATCCCTGGCGCGATCGTCGAGTGCGGCGTGTTGGACGGCGGGACGGCGGCGCTGATGGCGTACGCGACGCGGTCGTCGAATCCGACGCGGCACGTGCACTTGTTCGACGCATGGGAGGGGCTGCCGGAGACGACGGCCGAGGACGGGGCGGAGGCGGCGGCGTGGACGGGCGAGGTCGTGGGCAGCCCGACGCGGGTGATCGCGATCATGAAGAAGCTCGGGATCGCGAAGGAGCGCGTGCACTTCCACCGCGGGTGGTTCAACGAGACGTTCCCGAAGGTGGACGTGCCGCAGGTGGCGCTGGCGCACATCGACTGCGACTTCTACGACCCGACGAAGCTGTGCCTGGAGAAGTGGTGGCCGGTGCTGTCGCCGGGCGGGATCATGCAGTTCGACGACTACGACTCGTTCAGCGGGTGCCGGAAGGCGGTGGACGAGTTCCTCGCGCAGCACCCGGGGCTGAAGATGGAGGCGGTCGGGGAGAACGCGAGCGCGTACTTCTTCCGGAAGCCGAAGTGACGCGCTAAAGCGTCATCCTGAGCGCAGCGAAGGATCTTGCTCCGAGCGGTGAGGCGTTGTCGCTCGTGGCCAGATCCTTCGGTCGCTAAGGCTCCCTCAGGATGACCGTTGGGCGAGTTCTGCATAATTGAGTGGCGATCGAATGGACGGCCCCACGGTACAGGACCGGACGGAGATCGTGCCGACGCGGTCGGCCGACGCGGGGGCGCGCCGGTTGAAGGTGCTGCTGATCGCGGAGTCGTGCAACCCGAAGATGATCAGCGTGCCGCTGGTCGGGTACTCGCAGGCCAAGGCGCTGCGGGAGGTGACCGACGCGCACGTCGTCACGCACTCGCGGAACGCGGAGGACCTGGGGAGCGTCGGGTGGCGGCGGGGCGTGGACTTCAGCACGGTGGACGCGGAGCGGGCGGCGCGGATCGCCTGGACGCTGGGGGAGAAGATCGCGGGGCGCGGCAAGGGTTGGACGCTGCAGACCGCGCTGTTCGTGCCTACCTACTACTACTTCGAGCATTTGGTCTGGCGGGCGTTTGGGAAGCGGCTGGCGGCGGGGGAGTTTGACCTCGTGCACCGGCTGACCCCCCTGTCGCCGACGGCGCCGAGCCTGTTGGCGGCGCGGCTGAAGAAGATCGGGGTGCCGTTCGTCCTAGGGCCGCTAAACGGCGGGGTGCCGTGGCCGCGGCAGTTCGACGCGGCGCGTCGGAAGGAAAAGGAGTGGCTGTCGTACGTGCGGGGGGCGTATCAGCTCATGCCGGCGTACCGGTCGACCCGGCGGGACTCGTCGGCGATCCTGGTCGCGTCGCGCGACACGATGAAGCAGATGCCGCGGCAGTTTCGCGACCGGTGCTTCTACCTCCCCGAGAACGCGATCGACCCGGCGCGGTTCACGCTGCGGCGGACGCACGCGGCGGCCAAGCCGATCCGCGTGGTCTTCCTCGGGCGGCTGGTGCCGTACAAGGGGGCGGACATGCTGATCGAGGCGGTCGCGCCGCTGGCGGAGCGCGGGGAGGTCGTGCTCGACGTGATCGGCGACGGGCCGATGATGGGGGAGCTGAAGGAGCTCCTGGTCAAGCTCGGGTCGCCGGCGAACATCAACCTGCGCGGGTGGGTGGACCACACGAAGGTGCAGGAGTGGCTGGCCAAGGCGGACGTGTTCGCGTTCCCGAGCGTACGGGAGTTCGGCGGGGCGGTGGCGCTGGAGGCGATGGCGGTTGGGTGCGTGCCGATCGTGCTGGACTACGGCGGGCCGGCGGAACTGGTGACGGACCGGACGGGGTTCCTGGTGCCCATGGGGGATCGGCGGCAGATCGTCTCGTGCTTCCGGGTGGTGCTGTCGGACCTGGTGCAGCACCCGGAGAAGATCGAGCAGCGGAGCGCGGCGGCGCACCGGCGGGCGCACGAGCAGTTCACGTGGGCGAGCAAGGCACGGCAGACGGTGGAAATCTACCGGTGGGTGATGGGGGAGGGGGAGCGGCCGGTGTTCGGGATGCCGGTGCCGGACGTGGGGGAGTAGTTGGTCGTCAGTGGTGAGTGGTCAGTAGAGGGAAGGCGAGAAACGACGATGGCGGGTACAACGACTGTCGCTATGTCCAACCAGTTGAACGGAGCCGCGGCCGAGACGCCGGGGCAGGCGCGTAAGCTCACGTGGTCGCTGGTGGTGTGCACGTTCAAGCGGGAGTTGGTGTTGCCGCGGTGCGTGCGGTGCGCGCTGGCGTCGTCGCGGCGGCCGGGGGAGGTGGTCATCGTCGACGCCAGCCCGTACTGGCAGACGACGCGGGACGCGGTGCTGGCGGAGTTCGAGGCGGCGCACCCGGGCGTGAGCTTCGTGTACGTCGCGGCGCGGCGGGCGAGTTTGACGGCGCAGCGGAACCAGGGGCTGGAGCTGTGCACGTCGGACGTCGCGTTCATGCTGGACGACGACTCGCTGATGTTCCCGGACACGGCCGAGCGGATCATGGAGGTGTACGACGCGGACGTGAACCGGGAGGTCGTCGCGCTGACGCCGGTCTTCGTGCCGGAGGTGCCGGACGCGCACTTGAACGTGGTCACGCCGGGGCACCCGACGCAGGGGCACGTCGGGGTGGACGAGGCGCGGGCGGGGCTGGCGCGGCGCGTGCTGCGGCGGCTGCTCTGGTCGGACCTGCAACTGCTGCCGTACGACGGGGCGGAGGGCGTGCGGCCGATCCCGCCGCACCTGGCGAAGTACGATTTGATCCCGACGCGGTTCTCGAGCGGGTCGGCGACGTTCCGCACCGAGGCGGTGCGGGAGGCCAAGTTCGAGGAGATGCTCGAGCGGTACGCGGCGGGCGAGGACTGGGACATCAGCGAGCGGATCAAGCACCGGGGGCTGATCGCGTTCTGCCGCAACGCGCGGCAGTGTCACCTGGAGGCGCCGGGTGGGCGGCTGTCGCGGGAAACGGTGCACACGCTGCGGTACTTGAACTTCATGGCGCTGCACGTGCTGCACAGCACGGACGTCGCGCGGTCGCGGCGCGAGTACAAGCGCTTCATGTGGCGGCGGGTGCTCAGCGAGGCGCTGGCGGACCTGTCGAAGCGGCGGTGGCGGATGCCGCGGGCGAAGGGGACGTGGCGGGCGATGCGGATGCTGTCCGAGATGTTCGCCCGGTCGAAGGACGACATGCGGACGTGGTACCCGCAGTTCCAGCGGGACCTGATCGCGGGGGATCGGCGGGAAGACGCGGCGCGGTAGTTGTCGGACGTCGGGGGGGCCGTGGTTAGTTGTGAGTAGCCAGAAGTGAGTGGTCAGTCGGGGTTGCCCAGATTGCGCGATCGGTGCGCGGGGCGGGAGTGGGGCGGTTCGGCGGGTCGTGATGAATCGCCGGGGGGCGGGGGTCGATAGTCGTAGTGTGGGAACGACGGCGACGGACGAGAGCGTGAGCGGCGTGGGCGACCTTCGCGTCGCGGTGGTGGCCGAGCACGCGTCGGCGCGGTGGGGCGGGGAGGCGATCCTGCCGCTGCACTACTTTCGGCATTTGCGCGCGCGGGGGGTGGAGGCGTGGCTAGTCGTGCACGAGCGGGCGCGGGGCGAGCTGGACGGGATCTTGACGCCGGCGGACCGGGCCCGGGTGGAGTACGTGCCGGAGACGGCGGTGCAGCGGGTGGTCAGCCGGGTCGGGCGGAAGTTCCCGCCGTCGGTCAACTACTTCGTGTTCCAGTTGGTGGTGAGGTTGCTGACGCAGCTCCGCGCCCGGCGGGTCGCGCGGCGGCTGGTCGCGGAGCGGGGGGTGAACGTGGTTCACCAGCCGATCCCGGTGTCGCCGAAGGAGTTCTCGCTGTTCCACTCGGTGGGCGCGCCGGTCGTGATCGGGCCGATGAACGGCGGGATGAAATACCCGCGGGCGTTCCGGCGGCGGCAGTCGCGGATCGTGCGGGCGTTCGTGCGGGGCGCGCGGTGGGTGTCGCAGGCGCTGAACCGCCTGATCCCGGGCAAGCTGCGGGCCGAGGTGCTGCTGGTCGCGAACGAGCGGACGCGGGCGGCGCTGCCGGCGGGCGTGCGGGGGCGGGTGCTGACGCTGGTCGAGAACGGGGTTGACCTGGCGCTGTGGCAAGCGAATCCGGCCCGACCGATCGAGCTGGGCCGACCGGCGCGGTTCGTGTTCGTCGGTCGCCTGATCGATTGGAAGGGCGTTGATCTGTTGCTGGAGGCGTTCGCGCACGTCGTGAGGGGGTGCGATGCGAGGCTTGACGTGATCGGCCAAGGCGGCAAGCGGGCTCAACTGGAGGAGCTGTCCGCCAAGCTGGGGCTGGAGAACGTCGTGCGATTCCGAGGCTGGCTGCCGCAAGAGCAATGCGCACAGGAGCTTAAATCGGCCACGGCGCTGGTGTTGCCCAGTTTGTTCGAGTGTGGCGGCGCGGTGGTGCTGGAGGCGATGGCGTGCGGGCTGCCGGTGGTCGCAGCGAATTGGGGCGGGCCGGCGGACTATCTTGATTCTTCTTGCGGTATATTGGTCGAGCCGGTGTCGCGCATCGGGTTCATCGATGGTTTGGCGGAGGCGATGCGCGAACTGGCGGCGAATCCCGAGTTTGGCCGCCGGTTGGGTGACGCGGGCCGCCGCAAGGTGGTTCGCGAGTTTGACTGGCAGCGGAAGGTGGATCGGATCCTCGAGGTGTATCGGTTGGCCGTTCGGGGCGGGGACGACGCGGCGGTGTCTTTATCCGGTCATAACCGGGACGTGGCCGCGGCGGCGCCAGCGGCGGCGGCGGTTGGAACTCCGGCGGTTAACGCGGCGGTGAGCGGGGCGAACGTGGGTGTGTCGGCATGAGCAGCGGTGGCAGCGGCAGCGGCGGGAAGCCGGAACGCGTGGACGTGATCGTGACCGACACGGACGAGGGGGCGCCGGCGGAGTTAACGGCCGCGCAGGCGCCGGTGGTGCTGCATTACCAGGGGGAGCCGGGGGACGCGGCGAAGGGGGACGGGAAGTCGCTCAAGGCGCGGGCGGTGCGCAGCTCGATGTGGACGATGGTCGCGTTCGGGTTCGGGCAGGTGCTGCGGGTCGTCAGCAGCCCGATCCTCGCGTGGTTCCTGACGCCGGCCGACTTCGGGACGGTCGGGCTGATCTCGGTGTTCGTGACCGGGCTGGCGGCGCTGTCGGACGCGGGGATCGAGCAGGCGATCATCCAGAACAAGCGCGGGGACGACCCGGTGTTCTTGAACACGGCGTGGACGCTGCACGTCGTGCGCGGGTTCGGGCAGTTCCTCGGGTGCTGCCTGATCGCGTACCCGGTGTACTGGTACTTTTCGGGCGACACGAACACGAATTCGCACTACCTGCTCTGGATGCTGCCGGTCGCGGGGATCGGGCCGCTGCTGAGCGGGTTCAACTCGACGCGGCAGTTCACGCTGAACCGGCACTTGCAGCTCGGGCGGATCACGGCGCTGACGCTGGCGTACCAGGTGATCGGGGTGGTGGCGCAGATCGCGATCGCGGTGCGGTGGCGGTCGCCGTGGGCGATCATCGTCGGCGGGCTGGTGTCGAACGCGTTCTGGCTGTTCGCGACGCACTGCCTGATGCCGGGGATCCGGAACCGGTTCTGCTGGAACCGGGAGGCGCGGCAGGAGCTGATGAAGTTTGGCAAGTGGATCATGGTCAGCACGCTAATCACGTACACGGCGATGCAGATCGACCGCCCGCTGATGGCGAAGCTGCTCGACGCGTCGTGGCTGGGCCTGTACATGGTGGCGTTGAACCTGGTGCGGCTGCCGGCGGAGGTGATCACGCGGCTGGCGAGCGTGACGCTGTACCCGACGCTGGCGCGGGCGGCGGAGCAGCGGCCGGAGGACCTCCGGAAGGTGTTGTGGAAGGCGCGGGGGCTGATTTTGACGGTGTCGCTGGCGCTGATGGTGGGCGTGGTGCTGGGGGCGCCGATCTTCATCGCGCTGGCGTTCAAACCGGAGTGGCACCGGGCGGGGTTCCTGACGCAGTGGGCGGCGATCGGCGCGTGGTTCATGCTGCTCCAGGCGTCGGCCGACCGGGCGCTGCTCGCGCTGGGCAAGACCAAGCCGATGGCGATCAGCAATTTGCTCAACCTGGTCGTTACCGTCGTCGGCGGGTTCGCCGGGCGGTACGTCGACATGACGCTGCTCGGGAACGAAGGGGGGATCGTCGGGTTCATGCTGGGGACGGCCGCGGGGAAGATGGCCGGGCACATGCTGATCCAGGTCGAGATGGCGCGTTCCGGGATCCCGATCTTCCGGCAGGACACGCTGTACTCGGCGCTGCTGCTGGCGATCTGCCTGCTCGGGGTCGGGCTGCCGCGGCTGATGCCGAAGGTGCTCCACGGGACCGTGGACGAGATGTTCTTGTACAACGCGGTCGCGGCGGTCGCGATCTGCACGGTCGCGTGCTCGTGGGCGGGGTTGCGGGTGTTGAAGGGGATCCGGTGACGGTTTCCTGCGGTTGCGCGGGGGTGAGCTGCCCCTCGGGTCGCCGCTAACGGGTTTTGGGCGACTGGCGTTCAACGGCGCGGGGCGCCGGTTCGTTGTATGATGTGACCGTCCATGATGGGCTATCCGAACATCCTCGCCATTCTGGCCATCTGGGGGTGGCCGGCGTTCGCCGTCGCGCTGTTCGCGTTCATGCCGGCGCGGCGCGCGCTGGTTCTGGGGTACTTGCTGGCGTGGCTGTTCCTGCCGCAGATCGCGCTGCCGCTGCCGTTCGTGAAGTGGGACAAGCACACGGCGACCAGCGTCGGGGCGATCCTCGGGGTGCTGGTGTTCGACTCGAACAAGCTGTTCTCGTTCAAGCCGAACTTGGTCGACCTGCCGATGGCGGTCTGGTGCTTCGTGCCGTACTCGGCGGCGGTCAGCAACGGCCTGAGCCCGTACGACGGGTCGGCGGCGTCGGCGACGCAGTTCATGGTCTGGGGGGTGCCGTACCTGCTCGGGCGGGTGTACCTGGCCGACCTGGTCGGGCTGCGCGGGCTGGCGGTGTGGGTGTTCGTCGGCGGGCTGATGTACGTGCCGTTCTGCCTGTTCGAGTGCGCGATCAGCCCGCAGTTGCACTTCATGACGTACGGGTTCTACCAGCACGACTTCACGCAGGTGATCCGGATGGGCGGGTACCGCCCGATGGTCTTCATGCAGCACGGGCTGGCGGTCGGGATGATGATGACGGCGGCGTCGCTGTGCGGGGTGTGGCTGTGGTGGACCAAGTCGCTGCGGCAGGTGTGGAACATGCCGACGTGGCTGCCGCTGTCGGTGCTGCTGATCACGACGCTGGCGGTGAAGTCGGCGGGGGCGATCGCGCTGCTGTTGCTGGGGCTGGGCGTGATGTTCATGACCCGGGTGCTGCGGAACTACGGGGTGGTGATGCTGCTCTGTACCGCGCCGTTCGTGTACATGGCGGCGCGGTCGGTCGGCGGGTGGGACGGGCAGCACGTGCTGACGGTCATCGAGCAGACGATGGAGCGGGACCGGGCGCTGTCGCTGCAGTGCCGGTTCGATAACGAAAACCTGCTGCTGAAGAAGGCCATGGAGAAGCCGGCGTTCGGGTGGGGGCCGAACGGGCGAAACTTGGTGACCGCGCCGGACGGGACGATCCTGTCGATCCCGGACGGGCTTTGGGTGATCGCGGTCGGGAGCAACGGGATCGTCGGGCTGATCGCGCTGTTCACGGCGATGCTGTTCCCGGTCCTGCTGGTCAAACGGCGATTCCCGGGGGCGGCGTGGGGGGAGCCGATGCTGGCGGGGGTGGCGGTCTTCACCGTGCTCCTGACGCTGCACGCGGTCGACAACCTGATGAACGCGATGCTCAACCCGCTGTTCGTGCTCGCGTTGGGCGGGCTGGCGGGGACGGCGGTGGGGGCGGGCGGGCCGGCGCCGCGGCGGCACCGCGCGGCGGGCCCCGGGCGCGGGGCGGGGTATCCGATGGCCGGCCGGCGGCCTATTCCGGCCTGAGCCGTTTCCCGATATGATCTTTGCGACCTTGCCGAACCGTGGGTGACGGCGGCCGCGACCAACCGCGCCGGAAGGGATCGGCGAACCGACGATGACAACTGGAGCTGCGACGATGGGCTTTCCGCTGATGGCGCGCCTCGCCGTGCCGTACGCCAGGATGGAGCTCCCCGGGTGGGGCAAGATCATGAAGGCGGTCGGGGTGTACCGGCACGACTGCTGGGACGGCGCCCCGACGCGGGTGATCCGCGGGAAGTTCCACGGGTACAAGATGACGCTGTCGCTCGAGAGCTGGAGCGAGCGGCAGACGTACTTCCTCGGCCGCTACTACGAGCTCGACACCCAGGCGTTCGCGATGGCGTGCGTGCGGCCGGGCGACACGTTCGTCGACGTCGGCGGGAACATCGGGATGATGACGCTGCTCGGGTCGCGGCTGGTCGGCCCGGCCGGGCGGGTGCACACGTTCGAGCCGAACCCGCGGGAGGGGGACCGGATCCGGCGGACGCTGGACGAGAACGCGATCGCGAACGTCACGCTGCACCGGGTCGGGTTGTCGGACGCGCCGGCCGAGCTGACGCTGAGCGTGATCACCGAGCACTCGGGGATGGCGACGTTCGCGCCGGTCGAGGGGGACGACGCGAAGCTGGTCTCGGCCACGCACGTGGCGAAGGTCGAGCGGGGGGACGACGTGCTGCCGGCCGACTTGGCCGGGGCGGTCACGATGAAGGTGGACATCGAGGGGTTCGAGTGCCGCGCGCTGCGCGGGCTGTCGGGGACGCTGAAGCGTTACCGCCCCGCGGTGGTGACGGAGGTGATCGGGAAGCACCTGCAGCGCGCCGGGCACTCGGTGAAGGAATTGTTCGACTTGATGGCCGGCCACGGTTATCGGGCGTACCACGTGAGCATCCGCCGAAAGCTGGGACGACAAAAGCTTGCGCTGCGGTTAATCGACGGGCCGGACGAGTCGATGGATGCTAACGTGGCGTGGGTGATTCCCGGGACGGTGCACGAAGGCCGGCTCGGGCCGTATGTGGTCCGGTAGTTCTTCCCCCCTGCCATCGTCGTCGAGACGGTCTCTCTCGCCCCGTGGCGCGTGCGGACGGTTTCGGCGAGCAAGCTCGCCCGCCGAACGGTTTCGCGGGCGGTCCCCTGTCGTTTCGGGGCATTTGACGTTTCGCGTGGTCGGCGTCCGCGCCGACGCGTTATGGATCGACCCCTCCGCATCCTCTACGCCGCCGGCCCGGGCAACGTCCTGGGGACGTTTTTACATTGGCGGCTGGGGGAGGACGACCCGACGCAGATCGCAATGACGTACTCGGGGCAGTTCTACGACGTCTGCCGGGAGCTGGGCGCGCGGGCGTACGTGGTCGCGTCGTGCCGGACGCCGGGCGAGTACGTCGAGGGCGACTTCCGGATTTTGCACCGCCCGGTGCCGTTCGAGGGGCGGAGCGGGCTGCTGTACCACGTCGGGCAGTTCTACTGGGGCGTGCGGCTGCTCGGGTCGGCGCTGCGGGTCGGGGCGGACGTCGCGGTCGTGTGCGCGGGGACGCACTGGTTCGTGCTCTGGCTGATGACGCTGTTCGGCATCCAAGTCGTGCCCAGCCTGCACTGCGTGCTCTGGAACAAGTACGGGTGGAACCCGACGTTCTTCCAGCGGGTGGTACAGCGGCTGAACGGGTGGTTTCTGGCCGGGGGGTGCGCGTCGATCATCAGCGTGTCGGACGAGATCACGGCGCAGGTGGACGAGCTGACCGGGGGGTCGGAGGCGGCGCGGCGGATCCGGGTGTTTGTCCCGCAGTACCGGCGGCGGTCGTTCGCGAACGTGCGGCCGGTCGACGGGTTGCCGCGGGAGCCGTTCCGGGTGCTGTACGTCGGCCGGGTCGAGCGGAACAAGGGGGTGTTCGACGTGCTGACGATCGCGCGGCGGTTCGCCGCCGAGGGCCGCACGGAGATAGAGTTCGACATCTGCGGGTCGGGCGGGGCGCTGGAGGAACTGCGGGCCGAAATCGCGGCGGCGGGGCTTTCGCACACGATCCGCTGCCACGGGCACTGCGGGCAGGACGTGATGTCGGAGATGTACAGCCGCTGCCACGTCGTGATCGTGCCGACGACGACGGAGTTCATCGAAGGGTTTAACAAGGTGGTTGCGGAGGGGGTCTTGGCGGGCCGGCCGGTGGTGACGTCGAGCGTCTGCCCGGCGCTGTCACTGGTGCGCGGGGCGGTGTTCGAGGTGCCCCCGGACGACGCCGGGGCGTACGCCGAAGCCATCTTGCGGCTCAAGGACGACCAGGCGTTGTACGAGGCGAAGCGGCGGGCGTGCGACGGCGCCCGCGAGCAGTTCTACGACCCGAAGCGGGGGTGGGCGCAGGCCCTGACCGACGTGCTGGCGAGGGTAACGAGCGCGTCCCCTGCCCCGAATTTGGCGACCACGTCGATCCCGATCGCGGCGCCGACCGCGACCGCCCCTGCCGCCGCCCGGAGGGGTTCACGGGTCCGCAAGCAAGCTTTGACGGTTAGCCGGTCAAACTAATTTAGGCAGGTCAGGTGGACTGGCGCGAGGCCGCCAGCGCCGGGGGTTGCGATCCATGGGTCGAGTCCCACTGTCCCCGCGGCAATAGCGTGGTATAGTGAAGGGCACCCGCGGCGGCGGCCCGCGCGGTGGATACCTGCCAAGCTGTTTCAGGGACCGGGACGGACAACGATGGGTCACCCTCTACGAATCCTCTACGCGGCCGGGCCCGGCGATGTGCTGGGCACCTATCGGCACTGGAGGACGGGCAAGGACGACCCGTCGCAGGTGTCGATGACGTATTCGGGGCAGTTTTACGACCTGGTTCGGGAGCTGGACGCAGAGACGTACGTGATCGCGTGCAATCCGACGCCGGGGCGGATCCGGGACGGGCAGTTCCGGATCGAGCACCGGGCGGTGCCGTTTCACCACGCGTCGTCGGCGCTGCTGTACCACTTCGGGCAGATGTGGAGCGCGCTGCGGCTGATGCTGTCGGCGATCTGGTTTCGGGCGGACGTGGTCGTGATCGTGTGCGGGACGTGCCACTGGTTCCCGCTGCGGCTGCTGCGGCTGCTGCGGATCAAGGTGGTGCCGACGATGCACTGCGTGATCTGGCGCAAGGGGGAGAGCCTCCACGGGCTGCGGAAGGTCATCGGGAAGCTCAATCGCAAGTTCTTCACGCGGACCGTGTCGGGGATCATGAGCGCGTCGCACGACATCAGCAGCCAAGTGGCGGAGCTGACGGGCGGGCGGATGCGGCCGGTGTACGAGTTCCTGCCGAGCTACCGGCGGGAGCAGTTCGTCGGGCTGGGGCAGCCGCCGGCGGAACGGCGGCCGTTCCGGGTGTTCTTCGCGGGGCGGGTCGAGCGCAACAAAGGTGTGTTCGATTTGCTGGAGATCGCCAAGCGGTTCGCGGCGGCGGGGCGGACGGAGATCGAGTTCGATTTGTGCGGGGCGGGCGGGGCGCTGGACGAGCTGAAGGCGGCGGTGGCCGACTCCAATACGGGCGGGCGGTTCCGCTGCCACGGGCATTGCGGCAAGGCGACGATGCGAGACATGTTCGCCCGCTGCCACGTGGTGATCGTGCCGACGACGACGGAGTTCATCGAGGGGTTCAACCAGGTCGTGGCCGAGGGCGTTCTGTCCGGCCGGCCGGTGATCACGTCGAGCGTGTGTCCGGCGCTGGAGTACGTGCGGGACGCGGTGGTCGAGGTGCCGCCGGACGACGTGACGGCGTACGAGAACGCGATCCTGAAGCTGTGCGACGACATCGCGTTTTACGAGCAGCAGACCGCGGCGTGCTACGCGGCGCAGGAGCAGTTTTACGACGCCGAACGCGGGTGGGCGGCGACGCTCAAGCACGTGTTGCGGGACGCGAACCTGATCTCGTCGGACCGCCAGCCGACTGCGGCGTGGAACCCGCAGCACGCCGCCTCGCCCAAGCCGTCATGACGCTCCTCATCGTCATCCTCAATTACCGCACGCCCAAGCTGACGATCGACTGCCTCGAGTCCCTACGGGACAAGCAGTCGGAGGTGCCGGGCGGGTTCCACGCGGTCGTGGTCGAGAACGGGTCGGGGGACGACAGCGCGCAGCGGATAGGGGACGCGATCGCGGAGCAGGGGTGGGGGTCGTGGGCGACACTGATGGCCCTGCCGGACAACCGCGGGTTCGCGGGGGGGAACAACGCAGCGCTGGACCTGCTGAATTCCCAGTACAAAGACGTGCCGTACGTGCTGCTGCTGAACAGCGACACGGTCGTGCACGCGGGGGCGCTGAAGTACTGCCACGAGCTGATGGAAAAGGAGCCGCGAATCGGGGTGATGAGCTGTCTGCTGCTGAACGCGGACGGGTCGCTGCAGAACGTGACGCGGGACTTTCCGACGCCGCTCAAGCAGTCGATCTGCTCGTTCGGACTGCCGTGGACGTGGCCGAAGCGGTTCAAGTGGGCGGACATCTACGACGTGCCGGACGAGCTGCTGAAGACGAAGCGCGACGTGGACTGGCTGGGCGGGGCGTTCATGTTCATCCGCGCGACGGCGCTGAAGCAGATCGGCGGGGGGTTGGACCACTCGTTCTTCTTCTACGGCGAGGACATCGAGTTCTGCCACCGGTTCCACCGGCACGGCTGGCGGGTCCACTACGACCCGGCGGTCGCGATCACGCACATCGGCGGGTCGTCGTCGGACCCGACGCGGGTGTCGGGGAAGTTGAAGAACGTCTACATGTGGCAGGCGCGGTACCAGGTGCAGCGGCAGTGCTACGGGCGGGTGGCGGCGGCGACGGTCCGCGGGTGCGACATCGCGGCGCTGGCGATGAAGAAGGCGAAGATGGTGCTGACCGGGAAGCGGCGGTCGGACCCGGACCGGTACAAGAACGTGAGCGACGCGCTGTCGATTTTGCTCAAGCCGCTCCGCGTGTGACGCGCCTCCGTGTTGAACGTGGCACGGGCATCCTGCCCGTGAACCGCGGCGACCGAACGACTGGTGACGGTGACCACCGATCCATCTTCAGCACCCGTCCACGGGCAGGATGCCCGTGCCACGACGGCGCCGTTGCGCGTGTTGTTCGCACTGCCGGGGTTGCACCGGGTGAACCGCGGGGCGGAAGTCGTGATGGAGGAGGTCGCGCGGCGGGCGGCGGGCGACCCGGCTTTCGACGTGACGCTGGCGGGGTCGGGGGCGGCGCGGGCGGGGGAGCCGTATCGGTTTTTGAAGCTGCGCGGCGTGCGGCGGGAGTGGTTCGAGAAGTTCCCCAAGCTGCCGTACGTGCGCGACCACTACATGTGGGAGGAGCTGGCCCACGCGCCCAGCCTGTACTGGAACTTCCGGCCGGCGGAATACGACGTGACGGTCACGTGCGGGTATCCGTACTCGAACTGGATCCTCCGGCGGGGGCGCAAGGGGGGGCCGCGGCCGGCACACGTGTTCATCACGCAGAACGGCGACTGGATGGTGCGGGCGCGGAACTGGGAGTACAAGCGGTTCGGGTGCGACGGGCTGGTCTGCACGAACCCGGAGTACTACGAGCGGCACAAGGGGACGTACCCGTGCGCGCTGATCCCGAACGGGGTCGACACGGCCAGGTTCGCGCCCGAGGGGCCGACGATGCGCGCGGAGCTGAACCTGCCGGCGGGGGCGCCCGTCGTGCTGATCGTCAGCGCGCTGATCCCGAGCAAGCGGGTGGCGGAGGGGGTACGGGCGGCGGCGGGGGTGGCGGACGCGCACGTGGTCGTCGCCGGGGACGGCGAGCAGCGGGCGGAGGTGGACGCGGCCGGCCGTGACCTGCTGGGGGAGCGGTATCAGCGGCGAACCCTGCCGCGCGAGCGGATGCCGGACCTGTACCGGTCGGCGGACGCTCTGCTGCACATGTCGCAGGACGAGCCGTTCGGGAACATCTACATCGAGGCGCTGGCGACAGGGTTGCCGGTCGTCGCCCACGGCACGGCGGTCACCCGCTGGATCCTGGAAGACCGGGCGACGCTGGTGGACACGGCGGACCTGGGGGCGGTCACGGCGGCGCTGCGCGACGCGTTGGCCGGTGACGACGCGGAGCAGGCGGCGGGGCGGCGGGCGGTGGCGGAGGCGCGGTTTTCGTGGGGGGCGGTGGCGCGGCAGTATGGTGAGTTCTTTGCCGATATCTTTCGGGGGGCAGCAGGCAGTAGGCAGTAGGCAGAGGATGACGGAGGGGCGGAAGGTTCGTCAGGGCAGGCAAGGATGTCTGCCCCACCGGTGAAGCGGCATGGTCATGGCGACGGGACAACCTCACGCATCGCACGCGAGTGCCGAGTCGACCGTGTCGGCGACGGTGCCGGATTGGTCGCGCGAGCGGTGCGTTTGGGGGAAGTGGGAGCCGTCGAAGCGGCTGCTCCGGGCGATCCGGCGGTATCAGTATTGGCGGGGGCGGCTGGGGCCGGTCGGGTTCGTGCTGGCGCGGGTGGCGGTGCTCCGGCACCGGTTCTGGAGCGTGGTCACGGGGGCCGAGATCCCGCTGAACAGTCAGATCGGCGGCGGGCTGGCGATCCCGCACCCGAACGGGATCGTGATCAACCCCGGTGCGGCGATCGGGCCGAACTGTCTGATCTTGCAGCAGGTGACGATCGGGTACGGCGGGAAGATCCCGGGCAACCCGACGCTCGGCGGGCACGTGGACGTCGGGGCGGGGGCGAAGGTGCTCGGCGGCATCACGGTCGGCGACCACGCGAAGATCGGCGCGAACGCGGTCGTACTGACCGACGTGCCGCCCGGGGCGACGGCGGTCGGCGTCCCGGCGAGGATCATCCCGCCCCGCTCACGGGCGACTGGCAACTAACAACTGGCGACTGCGCTCCCATGAACCTCCTCGAATCCAAGTGGCTCGGCGACCGGCTGGCGTCCCTTCCGACGGACGCGATCTCCCCCCTGCTCAACGTCGGGTCATCGACGGAGGAGTTCCGCACGCGGCAGCAGCCGTACATCGACGCGAACATCTTCGCGCCGCTCCGCGCGCGCGGCGCGCGGGTTTACCACGCCGACATCAAGGCCGCGCCGGGCGTCGACCTCGTCGGCGACCTGCTCGAGCCCGCGTTTCTGGAGCAGATCGCGAAGCTGCAGATCCGGTCGGCGATGATCTCGAACCTGTTCGAGCACGTGACGATCCGCCAGCAGATCTGCGACGTCGTGATGCGGATCCTGCCGGCGGGCGGCTACTTGTTCGTGTCGGGGCCGAAGGACTACCCGTACCACGCGGACCCGATCGACACGATGTTCCGGCCGAGCATCGCGGAGATGCACGCGCACTTCCCGGGGACGACGGTGGTCGAGAGCGCCGTCATCGACAGCGGCAACTGGCGGCAGTGGAACGTCGCCGAGCGCGGGCGGCCGCTCGGGCGGACGCTGGCGCGGCTGATGGTCCCGTTCTACCGGCCGGCGAAGTGGTGGGAACTGGCGCGGCAAAGCCCGTACATCTTCAAGCACATCACCGCGTTCGCGCTGGTGCTGCGGAAGGACGGCGCGGGGGCGACGGGCGTGGCGCAGGTGGCGTGAGCCCGCGGCCCGCTCGGGTCGCGCACCCCGGGGCCGGAAAAGAACGGGGAGGGGCGCTCGCGCGCCCGTCCCGTTTGAATCCGCTCGGTTCGAAGCCCGCGAAACTTACTTCTTCGCCGCCAGCTCCTCGCACTGCTGACCGAACCACTCGATGCACTTGTGCATGTTGCCGACGAGCTCGACGCCGCGGCCCGTCTCGTACTCGAGGTTGAACGTCATCTTGCCCGACTTGCCGCCGGTCTTGCCGGCCTGGCGGTGGAGCTCGGCGAGCATGCCCTTGGCGTTGCCATTGCCGGTGCCCCACGGCACGTCGGTCGCCTTCTTCACGCCGAACTCGTTCAGGTCCTTGAAGTGCGACTCGTACACCTTGCCTTCGAGCTTCTTCAGCCCCTCGACCGGGTCGACGTTCGACCGCTGCCAGTGGCCGACGTCGGCGCACGCGCCGATCCGGGTGTGGTTCGGCTTGATCGCCGCGAGCACCTTCTCAGGCGTGCCGTAGATGTTCGGCTCGGGGTGGTTGTGCAGCGCGACGTCGATGTCGAACTCCTCGGCCAACTTCTGCATCATGTCGAACTGCCCAGCGCCGGCCTCGGTCACGATCCGCTCCATGCCGAAGTCCTTGCAGAACTGGAACAACGCGCGAGCCTCCTCCTCCTTCGCGGGGATGCCGGTCACGCCGAACGACAGGACCTTGATGCCGGTCTGCTCGAGCTTCTTCTTAACGAGCGCGACGCCCTCGGCGCTCAGGCCGGGCTGGAACTTGACGTTCTTCATCTCCGGCGAGACGCTCTGGCCGGGGTAGCACTCGACGTACTTCAGCCCGAGGACGTGGAGCGTGTCGAGCGCCTCGGTCAGCGTGCGGTCGCGGAGCGTGTACGCCTGCGACCCGATCCGCCAGCCGATCTTCTCGGCCGCCGCCGTCGCCTTGACGCCGGTCTCCCGGGTCTTACCCGGGTCGAGCGTGCCGACGATCGCCTTCGGGTCGCCGATCAATTCCTTCGCCGCGTCCTGGGCGTGAACGGGGGACGCGACCGACGCCGCCGCCACGAGCAGACCGGCCACGACCGACGAGAGCTTCTTCATGAACGTTCCTCCGAGAGGGAATCTGAGTTGCACCAACCACACACGAACGTCATACCGTACCCGCCCCGCCGCGTTTTCGCACGGCCGGCGCGGCCGGCGAGCCGCGCGCGGGCGACCGGGCGCGCGGGTGCCGACTCCCTCTCCCAAGGCCGCCAAGGCGGGAGTCGTCGCCGACCGGTGCGACGGCCGTGGGAGAGGGCGGGGGTGAGGGGCCTTCTCGAGCGGCGGGTGGCGCAACGCGCTGAACGAAAACGCCCCTCACCCCCGCCGCGCTTGGCCAAGCCTGCTACAAACGCTTTAGTCCGGGCTGGGAGAGGGAGACAGGCCCACGCCCAGCTCCTTCATCACCCCCGGCACCGCCCCGATCAACCGGTCGACGTCCGCGCGCGTGTTGAACCACGCCGTTGACGCGCGCAGGAAGTAGTCGTACGCCGGGTCCGGCACCTTGTCGTCGATTTCCTCGTCCTCCCGGTACCGCGTGACGACGCACGAGATGTTCCGCCGCAGCATCGCGTCGCGGAACTGCTTCCGGCCACACGCGGGGAACGTGAACGCCGCCATGGGGACCGCCGCCGACTCGCCCGGGCCCGGGCGGTGCGCGAGCCACGGCGTCCCCATCGCCTCCCGCAGTTCCGTCATCCGATCGACGAGGTACGCCCGCAGTTCCTCCACGTGCGCCGCCGCGCCGGCCTCGTCCACCTGCCGCCCGAACGCGATCGCGTCCGGGATCACCATCTGCGGCACGCGGTCGTACGATCCGTGGTTCTCGATCGACCTGATCAGCTCCCCCGGCCCGCGCAGCGACCGGTTCTTCGCGCCCCAGCTCATCACCAGCGGCTGGAGCGACGGCCCGAACGCGTCCGACACGTGCAAAAACCCCGCCCCCGCCGGCGCCATCATCCACTTGTGGCAGTTGCCGCCGTACGCGTCGCACGACTCCAGCAGTTCCGCGTCCAACGGTACGGCGCCGGGCGCGTGCGCGCCGTCCACGACGGACACGATCCCCCGCTCGCGCGCCAGTCGGCACAACGCGCGCACCGGCATCTCCCACGCGAGGCCCGACGTCACGTGGCTCACGTAGATTGCCGCCACCGGCCCCCCCTGCCCGCCTTCGATCCGCCCGCGGAAGCGCTCGACGATCTCGTCCCAAGTCCCGGCGTCGACGACGCGCACGACCTCGCGTTCGAACCGGTCGGCGAACTGCCCCAGCGCGTACTGGAGCGACCCGTACTCCAGGTCCGTCGTTAGCACGACCGGCCGCCGCCCGCCCGCGCCCGTGAGCCGCTTCGCGAGCGACGCGAACGCGACGTTGATCGCCCACGTGACGTTCGGGAGCAGAACGAGCCGCGCCGCGTCGCCGCCGAGGAACGCGGCGAGCCCCGCGCGGGCGGCGTCGAGCAGCGCGTCGGCCCGGTTGAAGTAGAACTCGTGCGTGTTCGTCGCCTGCTCGAACCGCAGCGTCTCGGCCGCCCGCAGCACGGGCATCGGCGTCGGGCTGAGCGACCCGGCGTTCAGCATCGCGTGGCCGTCCGGGAATTTCATTTCGGCCCGCAGGTTTTCCAGTGTCGCCGCCGTCTTCGGTTCCATAAGTCGTCTCCCGCGCCACCGCCGCGCTTGGCTCTTTGGTATCACGCCCGCCGCGCGCCCGCCACTTTCCCTCATGCGGATCGACCCCACCGGCCGATCATGCCCTGTATGGCGGACGCACGGCCTCCCGTGCGCCCGCGCGCCGGAGTGGAGCCGGACGCCCCGCGCGTCCGATAATCGTGGTGGAACCATGGCCAAGGACGTCAAGAAGAAACCCGCCGCCCCCCCTGCCGCCGCCGCCGAGCGCAAGCCCAAGCCCCCGCGCGACCCGAACGCCCCCCACCCGGTCCGCGCGTTCCTGAAGGCGGTCTTTTTCCTCGCGTTCGTCGGCTCGTGCGTATACGGCTACCTCCGGACGCGCGACCACGTCGCGACGAACGTCGCGTTCCGCACCACCCCGCCCCGCGTCGTCCTGAAGGACCGCCCCGGCTGGATGAGCGACGCGCTGGCGAACAAGATCGTCCGCGTCGCCGCCCCGGACGTCGCCCACAGCGCGTTCGACCACACGCTGCTGGTCAACACCGCGTCCCTGCTCCGCAACCACCCGGACACCGCCCCATGGGTGCGCGCCGTCAAGAGCGTCCGCCGCGCGTACGACACCGGCCCGGGCGACCTGATCGAGGTCGACTGCGAGTTCCGCGCCCCGGTCGCGCTGGTCCGGTGGGAGCTTTACTTCTGGCTGATCGACGGCGACGGCGTCCTGCTGCCGGAGCAGTACACGCTCGCCGACCTCCGCAAGGTCATGTACGACGGCAACCGGATCGCGCTGCGGATCATCGAGGGCGTCGCCAGCGCGCCGCCGCAGTCAGGGCAGAAATGGAACGGCCCGGACCTGGCCGCCGGGATCGACATGGTCAAGCTGCTGCACGCCAAGCCGTACGCCGACGAGGTCGAGCGGATCAACGTCACGAACTTCGCGGGGCGCCAGGACCAGCGCGAGGCCCAGCTCGTCCTGATCACCCGCTACCAGACGCAGGTCCGCTGGGGGCGACCGATCAACGCCAGGGACTACTTCGTCGAGGTCACGCCCGCCCAGAAGCTCGAGTACATGGCCAGGATCTTCCAGCAGTTCGGCCGGGTCGACGCGAAGCACTCGGCCGTCGATTTGCGGTTCGACCGCGTGACCTACCCGAGCGCGGACGCCCGCGGCGCCGAGGCCAACACGAGCGGCGCGCCGCAGTACCCCCAGTAAATGGCCCCCGCCGCCCCCGCGTCACCCCCCCTGCCGCCGCCCGCCCCGCCGCCCGCCACCGTCGCCGAGCCCGCGCCGCCACCGGCCGTCGCGTTCTGGCCCGTCTTCGGTTGGCTCGCCCTGCAAACGGTCGCGCTGCTCGCGGCCGCCCTGCGGATCCCGCTGTCCGCCCAGTTTCCCGCCCCTGCGGAGCAGCTCGCGATGCACGAGATGATCGTCGTGCAAGTCGTCGGATCCGCCCTGCTGTTCCCGCTGCTGTTCCCGACCGTTGCGACCGGTCTGCTCATCGCCGGCAGCGCCGCCCTGATGCTCCAGCTCGCCGCCGTCCTGGCCGGGCAGAGCAACAGGGGGCTGATGATCGTCACGTGCGTCTACGTCGCCGGCTGGCTGGTGGGGCTCGGGTTGTGGTCTTCCGCGCTGCGGACGACGCGGGCGAAACTGTACGGCGTCGCCGGGGCGGCACTGCTGGCGGTCGGCGGCACGATCGTCGCCTACGTCGGCCGCGAGTTCGGCGCCCCGGCGGACGCGTTCGACTGGGGGCGCAGCGCCCACCACGGCCCCGTCATCGGCGCGATGGCGGCGCTGGAGTCGGGCCGCCCCATTGGGGCGCCGTGGGTTTTTCTGGGAGCGTTCATCGCGTCGGGCGTCGCCGCTGCGAGCATCGCAATGTTCCGCCACCCGCCCCCCCTATCGACCCGCGAAACCCTTGGATGACCCTCCACATTCCTCCCTGCTGATGGGAGGAACTTTTCGCGCCAGTTTTTCCACCGCTTGCGCCAACGCCGCACTTGTTATCCACGATTTGTCCACCGGCTTTTGTGGATAACCTAGGCAAAATGGCCCTTATCGGCGTGGGGCGTAAGCGAGCTCCAGAAAAAACTGGTGCGTACGGAACTTCCGCTTGGAAATTTAAAAGGGTCGGGGTACAAGGTGGAGGTCGATCCCAGACGTCGCCGGGAATGCGACGAGCCGATGGAGACGAATCCCAGCCGCTATCGCCCGCTATTCCTGACCACGGAATACGACGCGATTCTGGACGACAAAAACCGAATCCTGATCCCCGCGGACTTCCGCAAGGAGATCCTCGAGGCGCGGAACGAGAAGACGCTGATCTGCCGGATCGGTCGGAACAAGATCGCCTCGCTGTACCCGAGCGGGTACTACGAGGAGATGATCAACCAGCGGCGCGCGACGTTGTTGCCGGGTGCCGACGAAGACCGGTTCAACCAAGTGCACTACGGGATGATCTCCCGCCTGACTTGGGACGCACAAGGTCGGGTGGTTGTTCCCGAACGGGTGCTGCAGCGGACGAACATGCAGAAGAACCTGACGCTGGTCGGCTCGCGCGACCACATTCAGATCTGGAACAAGGTCGACTGGGACCGGCAGTGCGAAGCGCTGCTGGACTCGATCGACGAGAGCTTCGGAACGGCGACGCCGCCGGCGGCAACGGGCACCCCGCCCGGGACGACGGTGGCGGCGCAGGAGACCATTCGAGACGGGCCCGCGACGGCGTAGGATCACATCGAGGAGTCGCGGGTTCAAACGGTCGGGCAACGTCGGGACGCAAGGGCCCGTGACGCCTAGCCGGGATAAACGATTGTGGGACACCTCATCCAGGGAAGGATGGACCCCACGGACAATTTGCGACGGGTTGATTGATCGGTCATGTCCGCCGTCGTCGGCGCGCACGTGGGCAAGGATGCTCTGCGCCTGGCACGGCCTCTCCGCTCGGCCAAGGACGGCACGACGGGGAGTGACAAGGACGCCAGGCTTTGGCGCAACGGCGCCGGCGGGCATGACTGGTCGTGGAGTTGACGTCGACCCATCGCGTAACGAGCCCGGTCCGGCGCAGGACGCGCCGGCCGGGGACAAACGAGCTGACCGCCTGACGTTTCGCGACGGAAGGGCGGACAGCGGCACGGACTGCGGGGTCATCTCAGGGTTGGGGTCCTCCCTTCGGGGAGGGTAATCACGGATGACCACCGGCCCTGCGGCCGTGCGACGTTTCGAGGAGGCCCGCCAATCTGGGAAAAGGCGGGCCTTCTTGTTTGCGCCTGACGAAGATCTTATGCCTGTATCGCCCGGACGAGGCAGCTCCGTCCACTCCAAACACGAAGCTAAAACGCGTTTCCTAAAATTGCAAGGAAAATTGCCCCGTCGGGTAAAACCCCGATGAGTTCGGATGGCAAAACCACTTCCGAATCGTGTCGGAATACCCGAGATGAGGCGCGTTTCGTGGGCCGGGGGCGGGGCGACGCGAAATGATAAAATTGAGGGGTGAGCGAAACGCGTCACCGAGCGGAGCGTCCCGGGGAGGGAGGCCCGGCGCGCGTGTGGGCGAAATTGGTTTGATCGAGCATCCATGCTTCGATTCGCCCCCTGCGTCCTTGTGGGGGAGATTACCTAACATAAACCGAATTGCCAACCGGCATCCCGAAAACCGGATAGCAGAAAATAGCGGAACGGATAGTAAGCCGCTACTGACTTAATCCGGGCAGTGGCAAGAGTACGTGGCCGCTTGGGACATGGGGGGGACGTTGCCTTACCCACTTGGCAACCGGAACGTGTTCCGCGGGGTTGCCGATCGTCATGTTCTTTCCGGGTTGGACGTATTGATTGATGTCCGGCGGGAGCGACCGTCGGACGTTGATGAGTGCCGCCGTCCCCTTCTCTTGCCCGAGGTGTTTTGCTGTTGTCGCTCGTGCGACAGCAGCGGGGGAGGGAGTGCGGTTTTGCCCGCGGTGCGGGCTGGCCAGCGGACGGCTGGATGGGGATGGCGCGGGCGGGCCGGTGACGCTGAAGGTCGGGGGGCGGGTGTTTCGGGTGCTAAACCGCGTGGGCATCGGGTCGCTTTGCGTGGTGTACCGCTGCCGGTTCGCGCGGGGCGGGCGGGAGGCGGAGGGGGTGTTGAAGGTGGCGCGGGACGCGCGGGCGAACGCGTTCCTGGTGAACGAGGCGGCCGTGCTTCGGCACTTGCACGGTGCGGATCGGGCGGGGGCGTTCGCGCCCTTCCTGCCGCGGGTGGAGGCGTCGTTCGCGGTGGACGACGGGGACGCGGACGTGGCGGACGGGGGCGGGCCGCGGCAGGCGAACGCGCTGGGAGTGGACGACGAGATCCGGTCGATCGACGAGCTGTACACGCTGGGCGAGGTGCGCGGGCACTACCCGCACGGCGTTGACCCTCGGGACGCGGCGTGGGTGTGGCGGCGGCTGCTGGCGGTGCTCGGGTTCGTGCACGAGGCGGGAGTGGTGCACGGGGCGGTGCTGCCGGCGCACGTGCTGATCGAGCCGCGCGGGCACCGGCTGGTGCTCGTCGGCTGGTGCAGCGCGACGCGCGGCGGTGACGGCGATGGCGGCGGGCCGGAGTTGATCACGGGCGGGTACGGGGCGTGGTACCGGCGGCACGTCGAGGTGTCGCGGGCGCCGGCGCCGGGGCTGGACATTGGGCTGGGCGCGCGGTGCGTGATCGAGCTGCTCGGCGGGGATCCGGTGCGGGCGGAGTTTCCGGCGTCGGTGGATCCGGCCTTGCAACGGTATTGGCGGCGGTGCCTGGAGGGTGGGGCGGGCGCGCGGGCGCTCTTGCGCGACTTCGACCGGTTGATCGAGGTGCTGTGGGGGCCGCGGCGGTTCCGGGAGTTTCGGCTGCCGGCGAAGGCAATACGAGGGGGCAAAGGAGCGTGACGTATGGGTAGCGGCAGATGGTCTGTGACGGAGTACGACGACCGGGCGGCGGCCCGGGCGGTGGCGGGGGTGGACGCGTTCGATTACGGGGCGCGGGCGGTGCGGTCGGGAGACCTGCGGCCGCACCAGACGCTGGACCCGAGCGGGCTACGGCTGCGCGAGAGCCGGGACGGGCCGGAGCACCCGGAGTCGAACGCGGTGGTGATCGGGCTGGACGTGACCGGGTCGATGGGGCGGGTCGTGCGCGGGATCCACGCGGACCTGCCGCGGCTGCACGAGCTGCTGCTGGCGCACCGGTCGCTGCCGCACCCGCAGGTGATGTTCGCGGCGGTCGGGGACGCGACGTGCGACGCGGTGCCGCTCCAGGTCGGGCAGTTCGAGTCCGACAACCGGATGGACCAGAACCTGGAGAACATGGTGCTCGAGGGGGGCGGCGGCGGGCAGCAGACGGAGTCGTACGAGCTGATGCTGTACGTCGCGGCGCGGCACACGGCGCTCGACTGCTGGGAGCGGCGCGGGCGCAAGGGGTATTTGTTCCTGATCGGGGACGAGATGGCGTACCCGGCGGTGAAGCGGCGGGAGGTGCGGCGGCTAATCGGCGAGGAGGCCGGGCTGCAGGCGGACCTGCCGCTGGCGGACGTGATCGCGGCGGCGCGGGAGCGGTACCACGTGTACTTCGTGATCCCGGGCGGCGCGTCGAACGGCGGCGACCGGCAGGTGCTGGCGTTCTGGGAGCGGCATTTGGGCGAGCGGAACGTGATCCGGCTGGACGACCCGGCGGAGACGTCGGCGTGTATCGCGCTGACGATTGGGTTGAACGAGGGGACGGAAGACCCGGCGGTGGCCGGGGAGGTCGTCGGGCGCGGGGTGTTGTCGCGGACGCTGCACCGGGTGGCGAAGGCGCTGACGGCGGGGTGGTCGGGGCCGGCAGTGAAAGCGGACGGAGGACCGCGGTTGTGACAGGTGGGGCCACGTGGCACGGGCGGCTCAAGCGGTGAACCGCGGCGGGAGGCGGGCGAGTGGCGCCCGCCTTCCGCCGCACCCGTTCATGGGCAGGATGCCCATGCCACGGCAGAGACGGAGGTTGTCGGGATGCGACACGAACACCCGCGGGCGATCCTCCTTTGCGACCTCGCGTACGGGGATTGCGGGAAGGGAACGATCGTGGACTTTCTGGCGCGGCGGGGGGACGTGCACACGGTGGTGCGGTTCAACGGGGGGCCGCAGGCCGGGCACAACGTGGTGACGGCGGACGGGCGGCACCACACGTTCTCGCAGTTCGGGAGCGGGACGTTCGTGCCGGGAGTGCGGACGCTGCTGTCGCGGTTCGTGCTGGTCGAGCCGTACGCGCTGCTGAACGAGGCGCGGCACCTTGCGGCGGTGGGGGTGGCGGACGCGCTGGAACGGCTGCACGTGGACCGGCGGTGCGCGGTGATCACGCCGGCACACCAGGCGGCGAACCGGTTGCGCGAGGCGGCGCGCGGGGCGGGCGCGCACGGCACGTGCGGGCTGGGGATCGGCGAGACGATGCAGGACGACCTGGACGTCCCGGAGTTGACGCTGCGCGCGGCGGAGCTGGCGGACGAGCGCGCGGTCCGGCGGAAGCTGGGGGCGGTCGTCGAGCGGAAGCGGGAGCAGTTGCGCGACGTGTTGGCGACGGTGGGGGCGGGCGACGCGGCGGCGCGGGTGCTGCTCGATCCGTCGTGGATCGACACGGCGGTGGGGCGGTGCGCGGAGGTCGCGCGGCGGGCGGCGCCGGTCGATGAGCGGGCGGTGGCCGCGATGCTGCGGATGCCGGGCGCGGCCGTGTTCGAGCCGGCGCAGGGCGTGCTGCTTGACGAGTGGTTCGGGTTTCACCCGCACACGACGTGGAGCACGACGACGTTCGCGAACGCCGAGGCGGTGCTGGCGGAGGCGGGGCACGCGGGGCCGCGGGCGCGGCTGGGCGTGGTGCGGGCGTACTTCACGCGGCACGGGGCGGGGCCGCTGGTGACCGAGGACGCGGCGCTGTCGGCGCGGCTGCCGGAGCCGCACAACGGGGACGGCGGGTGGCAGGGGCGGTTCCGGGTCGGGGCGTTCGACGCGGTGGCGGCGCGGTACGCGCTGGCGGTCGCGGGGGCGGTGGACGGGCTGGCGGTGACGCACCTCGATCGGGTGCGGGACCTGCCGGCGCGGTTGTGCACGGCGTACGAGTACCGGGGGGAGCGGGTGAGCGAGTTGCGGATGCGGCGGCCGGCGGACTTGGCGTACCAGGAGCGGTTGACGGGCGTGTTGCGGGAGTGCCGGCCGGTGTACGACGCGGTGCCGGAGGGGTCGGCGGAGGGATTCTGCCGCGCGATCGAGCGGGAGCTGGGGGCGGCGGTGGTGCTGACGTCGCACGGGGCGACGGCGGGGGAGAAGCGGGTGCGGGGGGCGGGGGTGGTTTAGCGCGACGGGTTCTCGGATAGGTCCGGGCGACGCTTCGCTGCACAGGGCTCGGCGGTACGCTTGTCGTTGTCGTCTTGAAACCGCGAAGGATGTCGCTCCGAGAGTAGTGGCAGTGTCGCTCGCGGCTAGATCCTTCGGTCGCCAAGGCTCCCTCAGGATGACGCGCACGCGGGCGGATGGTGCGATGGGCGCGGATCGCGCGTGCGCGTAAAAAGGCCGCACGATGGAGGGTAGTCTCGTGCGGCCTGGCGGAGGAGGAAACGAGGATTGGGATGGGGTCTGCGGCTGACGAACGACGGGCACCTTCCGGCCGCGACCCGATGTATTGCGATTTTAGTGATTGCCTCTCTCGGAGCCGCGTCTCGCTGGAGCCCCCGGACTAGGTACCGCCCGCAGACCGCCTGCGGGCGGTACAGTCCGTGGGAACCAACCGCGCTCCATGATGTAAACTGCGGGCAACTCTTGTATTTTGTCACCCGTGACCGTCGCACGACGGTCACGCCCCACCCTAGAGCGAAGGTGATGCCAAGGGCGGGGCGCGGGTGAAAATACTCACGAACCCACGAAAATCCGGGTGAAAACGACGGTGCACGAGCGAAGGCGCGAATCCTGCGGCCGCGTGCACCGCGCGGTTTCTCAGCGGTTGGCGGGTGGGTCGCCGAATGCGCGGGCAGCGGGGCACGCAAGGATTGCATGCGGTGCGTCGGAGACCGTTCGCGCGGCCGAATCCGGGTCGTCGCTGACGCGAACGAGCCGGCGTGGGGGGATGCGGATGCCGTTCGGTTGGGCGACGGTTATACTTCTCACCCTCTCATGGGAAGGAGCGTTCGCTTATGTACGTGGTCGCCGTCACCGTTTTCGTGAAGCCGGGGTTCGCGGATCAGTTCGTCGCCGCGGTGCTGGACAACGCGCGGAACACGCGCAAGGAGCCCGGGAACGTCCGGTTCGACGTGCTGCGGGCCGAGGACGACCCGAACCGGTTTTTGCTGTACGAGGTGTATCACCGGAAGGAGGACTTCGCGGCGCACCAGCAGAACGCGCACTACCACCGGTTCCGGGACGCGGTGGCGGACTGGATGGCGCAGCCGCGCGCGGGGGTGAAGCACGTGCCCGTGTTCTACGGTGACGGCGAGGTGTGAGGTGACCGTGCCGCCGACCGCATTCGACTTCTTCACGCTCCCGCGGCTGGCGTTCGGCGCGGGGGTGATCGCGCGCCTGCCGGAGTTGGTGGGGCCGCTGGGGCGGCACGCTCTGGTCGTTCACAACGGGCCGGATCCGGCGGGAAGGCTGACCCCCCTGCTCGAATCGGCCGGCGTGCGGGCGACGTATCGCAGGCAGTCGGGCGAGCCGGTCGTGGCGGACGTGGACGGCGCGGTGGAGGCGGCGCGGTCGGCCGGGTGTGACTGCGTGGTCGGGTTCGGGGGCGGGAGCGCGATCGACGCGGCGAAGGCGGTCGCGGGGCTGCTGACGAACGGCGGGTCGGCGGTCGACTACATGGAGGTCGTCGGGAAGGGGTTGAAGGTCACGAAGCCGGCGGCGCCGTGGGTCGCGGTGCCGACGACGGCGGGCACCGGCGCGGAGGCGACGCGGAACGCGGTGGTCGGGCTGCCGGAGCGGCGGTTCAAGGCGAGCGTCCGGAGCGAACTGCTGTTGCCGCGCGCGGCGGTGGTGGACCCGGAACTGGGGGTGGACGTGCCGCCGGACGTGACCGCGCGGGGCGGGATGGACGCGCTGTGCCAGTTGGTCGAGTCGTACACGTCGACCGGGGCGACGCCGGTGACGGATGCGCTGGCGCTGCACGGGATCCCGCTGGCGGCCCGGGCGCTGCCGCGGGCGTTCCGGGACGGGCGGGACGTGGCGGCTCGATCGGACATGGCGTTGGCGGCGTACCTGAGTGGGGTGACGCTGACGAACGCGGGGCTCGGGGCGGTGCACGGGTTCGCCGCGCCGCTGGGGGCGAACTTCCCGGCGCCGCACGGGGCGGTGTGCGCGGCGCTGCTGCCGCACGTTATCCCGGCGAACGTCGTGGCGATGCGGGCGGGGGCGGCGGGCCACGCGGGGCTGGCGCGGTACGCGACGGTGGGGCGGCTGCTGGCGGGCGAGCCGGGGCTGGCGGACGGGGAGGCGATCGAGCGGTGCGTGGAGGTAACGGCGCGGCTGGCGGAAGAACTACAGATCCCGCGGCTGGGGCGGTTCGGGGTGACGGCGGCGGACGTGCCGGAGATCGTGGGGCTGGCGCGGAAGGCGAGCAGCATGCGGTTCAACCCGGTGGTGCTGTCGGACGAGGTGCTGGGGGCGGTGCTGCGGGCGGCGATCTGAGGGAGCGTTGGCGGTGAGTGGTCGTAGAGAGCGTGGGCCGACGGTAGCGGGCTAGTGCGCGGGGGCGAGCGGCGGACGCAACGGGGGTGGCGAGGGTGAGTAACAGGGAGAGCAGGGCGGGCAGGCGGCCGCGGGCCGCTGGCCGTCCCCGGGGCGCGCGACGGCGGGTGGCTTGCATGAACCGCGGAGTCGGATTCGCGGCGATCTCCGTCACGCTGGGTGCCGCGCTCGTGCTGGCGCGGTCGTCGCCGGCGGAGCGGCCGAAGGCGGAGGGCACGCCGGCGAAGCTGGCCACGCGGACGATCAAGATCGACGCGCAGCGGTTCTTCGACACGAAGTTCGAGATGGCCTGGATCCCGCCGGGCAAGGTGACGATCAAGGGGGGCGACGGGCGGGACCGCACGTACGACGTCAAGCCGATCTGGATGGGCGTGCACGAGGTGCAGTGGGCGGAGTACGACGTCTTCTGGCAGAAGCTGGACGTGCCGGACAACCAGCGCCGGGGGCTGATCGACGCGAAGAGCCGGCCGAGCGCGCCGTACGAGCCGCCGGACGGCGGGTACGGGCACGACGGGTATCCGGCGGGGCGGGTCAACTACGTGGCGGCGGAGCAGTACGTCGCGTGGCTGAGCAAGCACACGGGCAAGAAGTTTCGCCTGCCGACCGAGGCCGAGTGGGAGCACGCATGCCGCGCCGGCGGCGGACAGGTCGCGCCGCGGTCGGAGGATCTCGAGGCGGTCGCGTGGTTCGCCGGGAACTCCGAAGACAAGCCGCACGCGGTCGGGCGGAAGCGGCCGAACGCGTGGGGGCTGTACGACATGCTGGGGAACGTGGCCGAGTTCGTCACCATCGACCCGGACGACCGGGCGAAGGTGGCGAAGAACGGCCGGTACTTCGCGGCCGGCGGGTCGTTCATGGACGAGTCCGAGGACGTGCACCCGGGCGCGCGCGAGCCGTACCACCCGCGGTGGCAGCGGAGCGACCCGCAGGATCCGAAGGGGCAGGGGTGGCTGAGCGACGCGCCGCACGTCGGGTTGCGCGTGGTGCTCGAGGAGTGAGCGGGGGCGACCGGAATTCGCTTTACCCGGCAAGTAAGCAGCCGGTAACATTCCGGCCATGCGCCGGGTGATTATCGCGATCGCGTTTGGCCTCTGCGGCCTGTCGACCGCCGCGGTCGCGCGGCCGCCGAGCGGGCCGTACGAGCCGTTCCGGGTGAAGACGGACAACGTGCCGCAGGCGGAGATCGCGGGTTGGGTGCTGCCGGCGGACGGGCGGCCGCGCGGGACGATGTTCCTGCTGCACGGGTGGAACAACGGCAAGGAGTGGGTGGTCGGGTGGGAGTGGGTGCGCGACCGCCTCGACTGGAACGTCGTGATGTTCGATTTCCGCGAGCACGGGGAGTCGACCCGGACGCGGCACCTCTCGTCGCTGGGCTACCACGAGATCTGGGACGTTAAAGCCGTCGTCGATTACGCGGAGCGCAAGGGGTTGGCCAAGCCGTACGTGATCTACGGCCGAAGCCTCGGCGGGGCGGTCGGGCTGCGGTGGGCGTCGATGGACTCGCGCATCAGCGGCGTGATCGCGATCAGCCCGTTCAAAAACGCGTACCTCGCCAGCCAGCAGTTTGCGTCGGTGAAGTTGCCGTTTAGCCGCGTGCCGTCGCCGTTCCTGGGGCACCCGGGGTTCAAGCGGATGTTGCAAGAGGTGGACATCCCCAGGGCCGTCGCGATGCGCGACGACCTGCGGATCTGGATCATGGTCGGCGAGGACGACTGCTTCCCAGTCTCCGACGAGCAGGAGATTTTGGCCGCGAGCCGCTCGCCGGCGGCGCTGAAGCGTCTGGTCGTCGCCGACGGCTGCGACCACCGCAACGTCTGGATGTGGAAGGGCGCCGGCGGCCGACCGGGGCACGACGCCTACCTGACCGAGTTCCTCGGCGTGAGCGGCGGTTGGTCGGGCGGGCGGCCGGGGGCGGGCGTGGCGGTGGTTGTCGGAATGTTTGCAGTGGGTCTGGTGGCGCTGCTAGCCTTCACTCGGCGGATGCGACGGGTCGCGAGAAGTAGTTCGCCCCCCAAATTTCGCTGTCCCGCCCCGTCTTAAGCCCTGTGCCCAGCATAGGTAGCGTCTCCGGATTCAAATTCCCTTTGTGCGGGTGTTGCATTCACATCGTCCGCGCCGACAATCTATGATCCGCCCCGTTTCCTCAATCGGGGCCGACACAGTCGAACTGGCTTGGAAGCAGTCGGGGATGTCCCGGTCGCGCCCGGTTCGACGAAGAGTCTCGCTGGTTCGGCGGTTTCACGGACGTCTCCTGCGGTCTCACTAACCGTAAGCCACGCTCCCTGACCTCTCGCGGGTCGCCGTCGCTCAAGGACTGACTGACCACCATGGCTATCGATCCACGTTTCCTGGCCGAGTCGGGCCGGGAAGTCTTCACCGGTAATGAATTATTAGTAAAGGGTGCCCTCGAGACCGAGGGAGGGGTGCACCTGTTGACCGGCTACCCGGGCTCCCCGGTGGCCGGGTTCTTTGACGTCTGCGGCGACCTGACCCCCCTGCTCAAGCAGCACGGCGTGCGGGCGTTCCAGGCGAACAACGAGGCGTTGGGCGTCGCGGCGCTGAACGGCTCGCAGATGGTCGCGGCCCGCGGGATCGCGGCGATGAAGTCGGTCGGCGTGCATGTGGCGTCGGACGCGCTGGCGCTGGGCAACCTGGCCGGGGCACATCCGGAGGGCGGGGCGGTGCTGATCGCGGGGGACGACCCGTGGTGCGACAGCACGCAGGTGCCGGCAGATTCGCGCTTCCTGTTCGAACACTTGCGGATGGCCGTCGTCGAGCCGGGCACCGCGCAGGAAGTTAAGGACTGGATCGACCTCTCCTTTAAGCTGTCCCGCGAGGCGGGGGTGTTCATCGGCTACGTCGTCACGCCGTCGCAGGCGGACGGGGGCGGCACGGTCGAGTGCCGCCCGAACCAGTGGCCCGCGCTCAACACGAAGCAGCGGGTCGCGCTGGAGACGGGGAAGATCGATTTGACGCGCGTGCTGCTGCCGCCGCGGACGTGGCAGCAGGAGATCGCGATGACCGACCGGCACGCGCGGACCGCCGCGGCGGCCCGTCGGCTGGGAATCAACCGGATCGTCCCGGCGACCCGCCCGACCGCCGAAGTTGCCCCGCTCGGGTTCGTCGTGACCGGTATGGCCGGGCCGTACCTCCAGCACGTGCTGGCGGAGATCGGGTTGAGCGGCGTGTTCCCCGTCCTTCAGATGGGGATGCCGTACCCGACGGATGTCGCCCTCGTGGCCGAGTTCGCGAAGCTGTGCAAGAACGTCGTCGTGATCGAAGAGCGGCGGTCGTTCCTCGAGAAGAACATTCGCGACAACCTGTTCCACGCCCTGCCGCACGCCGAGGCCGCGGACGTCGCCGGCCGGCTGTTCGGGAAGGTGTTCCCGAAGACTTCCGACGGCCGCACACTCGACGGCATCCCCGACACGCGCGGGCTGAACACGTCGGTGCTGGCGCAGATCCTGATCCCGCTGATCAAGGCGACCGAGGAGATCCCGGCCGAGATGCGGAACGGGCGACTGTCCGCCGAGCTCGACCTGCTCCGCAAGGCGTCCAAGCCGAAGCTGAGCGTGATCGGGGTCGAGCAGATCGTGCCGCGGACGCCGACGTTCTGCCCGGGGTGCCCGCACCGCGACTCCTCGGCCGCGCTGCTGGAGATCCGCAAGAACTTCGCGGACAAGGACTACATGCTCCGCGAGCACGGGATGGCACCGGTCGACCTGGTCGCGCACGGCGACACCGGCTGCTACACGATGCTGATGTTCGCCCCGACCGAACAGCTCATGCACAACTACAGCGGCATGGGCCTCGGGGCGGGGACCGGGAGCGGGATCGACCCGTTCATCACGAACAAGCAGATCGTGTTCATGGGGGACGGCACGTTCTTCCACAGCGGCGCGATCGCGATTTCCAACGCGATCAAGGCCAACCAGGACATCACGTTCATCATCCTCGAGAACGGCACCACCGCGATGACCGGCCACCAGGACCACGCCGGCCAGGAGGAGGACGCGTTCGGCAACACGCACTACGTTCAGGACATTGAGAGCATCGTCCGCGGGATGGCCGGCCGCGCGCCGGTCACGATCGTCAAGATGTCGCCGGCGGACCGGTCGGCGTACCGCTCGACGCTCGAGAAGACGATCGTCAGCGACGGCGTCAAGGTGATCATCGCGGACAAGGAGTGCGGGATCACGTACAACCGCACCCAGCTCAAGGCCGAGCGCAAGACCATCAAAGAGAAGGGCTACCTCCCGAAGAAGACGCACATGAACGTCACGCCGGAGGTGTGCGAGCACTGCCTGGAGTGCACGAAGCAGACCGCCTGCCCGGGATTGACCACCGTCGACACGGACTACGGCCGCAAGATCGACACCGACCTGACGCTGTGCGTTAACGACGGCGCGTGCGAGCGGGTGCGGACGACGAACGACGTGGCGGTGGACGTCAAGCCGTGCCCGAGCTTCGAGCAGGTGACGGTCATCCGGAAGAAGCGGCGACGGTACCTGCTGCCGCACATGGCGCTCGACAAGCTGCCCGAGCCGGCGCAGGTGCACAAGATGCGGCAGGCCGGCGACGCCTGGCGCGTGCACATGGCGGGCGTCGGCGGGATGGGGATCGGCGTGGTCGGCGCGATCTTGGTGCGGGCGGGGCACAAGCAGGGCTACCGGGTCGTTTTTGCCGACAAGAAGGGGTTGGCGATCCGCAACGGCGGCGTCTACTCGCAGATCACGTTCGTGAACGACGGTGAGGGACAAAGCGACAAAGGGACTAAGGGATTAAGTGAGGACGTGTCCCTCGCCGCTGACCCTCAGTCCCTCAGTCCCTCAGTCCCTCAGTCCCTTCCGCTCTATCCCACCACCGGCCACATCCCCTACGGCCGCGCCGACCTCCTCCTCGCGATCGACGTCCTCGAAGGCACCCGCGCCATCGACCCCCGCGAGCAGTTCCGCGTCGCGTCGAAGGAACGCACCTGCTCGGTGGTCAACCTGCACCGCCAGCCGACGGTCTTCGCGCTGCTCGGCAAGCAGGACTTCGACCCCGAGAAGCTCAAGGCCGAGATCTTCGCCCACTCGCGCGAGGAGCACTCGTACGCGAAGAATTTGTCGAAGCTGTGCGAGGAGCGGCTGGGGTCGAAGCAGTACGTGAACATCATGATGCTCGGCGTCGCGTACCAGCTCGGGCTGATCCCGGTCAGCGCGCACAGCATCGCGTGGGCGATCAAGGACACGATCCGCCGCGACCACCGAAAGAACCTCAAGGCGTTCAACATCGGCCGCAAGCTCGCGCTCGAGCCGCGGGCGCTGCCCAACCGCCCCGAGGCCAGCACGTGGGAACACCTGGTCACGGCCAAGACGAAGATCCTCCGCAAGACGCGGATGTTCGGCCGCGGGCACGCGGCCCGGTACGAGCAGCTCGTCAGCGGCGCGATCAAGCACATGAAGGACCTCCCGGACGAGCTGAAGTACGACCTCGCGCTCCGCATCTACGACCTGATGCAGTACGAGGACCACAAGTTCGCCCGGCGGTACGTGAAGCTGATCCAGGGCGTGTACCACCGCGACTTTGGCGGCCGCGGGTACGCGGTGACCGCGGCCGCGATCTGGAACGTCGCCAAGGTGATGCTGATCAAGGACGAGCCGTACGTCGCGTACCTGCTGACGCGGTACGAGAAGAAGGTGCGGGACGTCGCGAAGTACGGGGTCGACGAGAGCAACGGCGACCGCCTGGTCTACCGCCACCACACGAACCCGGAGTTCAACGTCGGGCCATGGCGGCTGCGGTTCCGGATCACGACGACCGACTGGCAGCTGAAGATCGTCAGCGCGATGAAGTGGTGGCGGCGGATCCCGGGGTGGCACAAGCGCGAGGCCGCGTTCCGCGACTGGTACCTCGGGCTGCTCGACCGCGTCCGCCTCGAGAGCGACGAGTCGTACGCCCAGGCGCTGGAAGTGCTCCGGTGCCCGGAGCAGGTCAGCGGGTACCGCGAGATCCGCTACCCGAAGCAGGACGAGGCGGTCGCGCGGGTCGAGTCGCTGCTGGGCGGCGGCGGGTCGGCGGCGGAAGGGAAGAAGGAGCCGGTCGCGCCGGCGCGCCCGTCGCTGCTGAACACGCTCGGTCAAGCGACCGGCGCATGAGAGGCGCGTGAGAACACGAAATAGAACCCGGGGCTCTCGGCCCCGGGCCGGCACGGGCGGGCCTTCTCGGGGCTCGCCCGTGTCCCATTTATGGGGCGTCTCCGGGCGGATGAACCCGCTTGTGGCGCGTCGCCCTTGGGCGCATCGATTTGTTGCCCGCAGGATTTATCGGTCGATCTTCCGCCGCCCCGTTTCGTATCATCGCGGGCCGGCCGACGTGGAGGGCGAAACGAATCCACCGGTCGATAGACTGTCCGCAGGCACCCAGGATCAAGACCCCCCTTCCGCCGGAGCCGCCGCGCATGCCGTTCGCCCGCCCGCCGATCACAACGCGATTCGAGCCGCTCGAGTCCCGCACGCTGCTGTCCGGGCCCAGCCCGCGCGAGCAGCAGATGCTCGAGCTGATCAACCGGATGCGCGCCAAACCGGCGGACGAGCTGCCGCTGCTCCTGAACGCCCGCGACCCGGACGTCCAGAACGCGCTGAACTTCTTCAAGGTCGACCTGCGGCAGTTGGCGAGCGACTGGGCGGGGTTGACGCCGGCCGCGCCGCTGGCGTGGAACGAGGCGCTCTCGAAGGCCGCGCTGACCCACACGCAGAAGATGCTCGCGACCGACCGGCAGTCCCACCAACTCCCGGGCGAGGCGGCGCTGCTCGGGCGGGCGCAGGCGGCCGGGTACCGGGACGCGGCGTTCGTCGGCGAGAACGTGTTCGCGTACATGGAGTCGGTCCCGCACGGGCACGCCGGGTTTGCGATCGACTGGGGGAACGGCCCGAAGGGCCTGCAGACCCCGGCGGGCCACCGGAACAACCTGATGTCGGGCGCGTACACCGAGGTCGGGCTGGCGGTGATCGACGGCAAGGCGGGCAAGTCCACCGGGCCGCTCCTGGTCACGCAGGACTTCGGCAGCCGCCGCGGGCAGCGGCCGTTCCTGCTCGGTGTGGTGTACGACGACAAGAACCGCGACAAGTGCTACACGCCCGGCGAGGGCGTCGCCGACGCCACCGTCGTCGCCAGCGGCAAGGCCGGGACGTTCGTCGTCTCGACGATGACGGCCGGCGGGTACCAGATGCAGCTGCCGCCCGGGACGTACACGCTGACCGCGTCGGGCGGGAGTTTGAAGGGGTTGGCGACGATCGGCAACGTGACGATCGCCGACGCGAACGTGAAGCGCGACTTCCTGCGGCCGGCGTTCCGGGCGGACACGGCGGGGCCGCGGGCGACGCTGGCGACGGCGACCGGCGCGGCGGCGAACGTCGCCGGCGGGGCGTTCGACCACACGTTCACCGTCAACTACGCCGACAACGCCGCCGTCAAGGCGAACACGCTGTCGAACGGCGACGTCCGCGTGACCGGGCCGAACGGGTTCAGCGGAGTCGCGCAGCTCGTGTCGGTCGACCGCGGGTCGAACGGCCCCGGGCGGACCGCGACGTACCGCGTCGCCGCGCCCGGCGGGTTCTTCGACTCGGCCGACAACGGGCAGTACGCGGTGATGCTCCAGCCGAACCAGGTCGCCGACAACAACGGCAACTTCGCGCCGGCGGCGAAGGTCGGGCATTTCTCGGTGAACGTCGCGCGGGCGGTGCTGGTCGGCAACGGCACGCTGGTCGTCAACGGGACGGCGGGCGACGACCGGCTGGACCTGTCGTTGACCGGCCAGACGCTGACCGTGAAGGTCAATAACACGGCGCCGTACACGTTCGACTACCGGAAGGTGAAGCGGGTGTTCGTGTCGGCGCTCGAGGGGAACGACTCGGTCTCGGTGGGGGCCGGGATCATGGGGGCGGTGATCGACGGCGGCATCGGGAACGACACGCTGTCGGGCGGCGCGGGGGCCGACACGATCAACGGCCACGTCGGCAACGACGTGCTGCTGGGGAACGCAGGGGAAGACTGGCTGACCGGCGGCGCGGGGTTCGACACGGTCAACGGCGGCGCGGGGCGCGACCGGGCGGGGCGGGACCGGGACGACTTGTTCAGCGACGTCGATTTGCTCCCGTTCGGGTGACGCGGGCGCAGCGGGCGCGGTATAACCCGCGCCCGCCATGGACTTCCTCCTGATCGACGCGTTCGCGGACCGGCCGTTTACCGGCAACCCGGCGGCCGTCTGCTGGCTCGACCGCGACCGGCCCGACGACCTCCTCCAGTCGCTTGCGGCGGAGTTCAACCAGGCGGAGACCGCGTACCTGCGGCCGCTGGGGGGCGGCGGCTTCGCGCTCCGGTGGTTCACGCCGACGCGCGAGGTGCCGCTGTGCGGCCACGCGACGCTGGCGGCGGCGCGGGCGCTGCGCGAGTGGGGGCGGGCGACGGCGGCGGACGTCGTGCGGTTCGAGACGCGGTGGAGCGGCCCGCTGCGGTGCGCGTTCGCGGGGGACGAGGTCGCGATGGACTTCCCGGCGACGCCGCCCGCGCCGGCCGACCTGCCCGCGCGGGCGGCCGAGGTGCTGGGCGTCGCCGGGCCGGTGGAATGCGTCGGGGCGACCGAGATGAATTTGACGCTGCGGCTCGCGGACGCGGCCCAGGTCGAGACGGCGCGGCCGGACCTGCGGGCGCTGGCGGCGTGGCACCCGGTCGGCGTGACGGTCACGGCGGCGGGCGGCGGGGCCCCGGCGGACTTCGTCTCCCGGTTCTTCGCGCCCGCCGCGGGGGTCGACGAAGACCCGGTGACCGGGTCGGCGCATTGCGCGCTGGCGGTGTACTGGGCGGGGGAGCTGGGGAAGACGCAGTTCCTGGCGCGGCAGGCGTCGCGCCGGGGCGGGTGGCTCAAGGTCCGGCTGATGGGGGAACGGGTCGAGCTGGCCGGACGGACGTGCGTGGCGGCGCGCGGGGTGGTGGAGGCAGAGCCGTAGCCAACGCGGTTTCGGAGCTTTACTCCCCCCGCCCCGCCCCCTTACGCTCCCGGCGATGCCTGCGTCACGCCGACACCAGCGTCCGGGTTTCATCCTGCTGTTCGGGTCGCGGAGCATCTCGTCGGACGAGGGCGGACCGCCGGTCGAGACCGTCTGCCCGAACTGCCGCCAGCCGGCCCACATCTACGGGAAGTCTTTCCGCACTTGGTTCACGGTCTTCTTCCTGCCGGTCTTCCCGATCGGCGGGCGGCAGCGGTTCAGCGAGTGCGCGAACTGCCGGGCCCAGTTCCCGGTGCCGGTCGAGGAACTCCGGCGCAACGTCGCGTCGTCCGAGCAGCAGCAGAACCAGCAGGCGATCGGGCTGTACAACAGTTTGCGCGCGAGCCCGGCGAACTCGATCACGCTGAACCAGCTCATGCTGACCTACGCGGGGATGAAGGAGTACGACCAGGCGATCTCGGCCGCCGGCGAGTTCCCCGACGCGCTGAACGCCAGCGAGCAGTGCATGGCGACGCTCGGGCGAGTTTACCTGGCGGCGGAGCGGCGGGACGAGGCGGTGCGGTGGCTGGACGCGGCGATCGCGCGCAACCCGTCGCTCGGCGAGGCGCACTACTACAAGGCGGTGGCGCACCTGACCGGGACGCCGCCGAACTATGCCGCGGCGTTGGCGGCTGCGCGGCAGGCTCGGAACCTGGGGGTGCCGAACGCGGACGCCCTGCTGCACGAGGCGGAGGGGAAGGCGAGGGGCTAGCGGGAGAAGCCAGCGTAGCGCAGGCCGCGCCCTCCCTCTCCCAAGGCCGCCACCGACGCCCCTCACCGCATCCCCTCATCGGCCGTGGGAGAGGGAGGGCACGGTCTGCGGCGCGCGGGCGTGAGGGATTTCAACCGTGGCCGCGCGGGGGCGGGGCGTGTTCCAATCGCGGGATGGCACTGGACGCGATCGTCTTCGACGTGGACGGCACGCTGATCGACTCGAACCCGGCCCACGTCGAGGCGTGGCGGCGGGTGCTGGCGGCGCGGGGGTACAAGATCCCGGCCGACCGGATCGAGGCCGAGATCGGCAAGGGCGGGGACAAGTTCGTCCCGGACCTGCTCGGCCGCGAGGCCGACGGGCGCGACGGCGACGCGCTGCGGGCAGCGCAACCGGAGGCGTTCGAGGAGATCGGCCGGGGGAACGGGCTGCGGCCGCTGCCGGGGGCGCTGGAGTTGATCGAGGCGGTGCGCGGGCGGGGGCTGAAGGTCATCGTGGCGACGTCGGCCAACGAGAAGCAGCTCGCGGGGCTGCGCGAGGCGTCGGGCGTGGACCTGGCCAAGCTGGCGGACGTGCTGGCGACCGCGGACGACGCCGCGCAGTCGAAGCCGTCGCCGGACATCGTCGTCGCGGCCGTGCGGAAGGCGGGGCTGTCGCCGGCCCAGTGCGCAATGCTCGGGGACACGGTCTACGACATGGAGGCCGCCAAGCACGCGGGCGTGATCGGGCTGGGCGTGCTAACCGGATACCAGGACCGCGAGGCGCTGATGTCCGCCGGCGCGCGCGGCATCTGGCGCGACGCGGCCGACGTCCTCGCCCACCTCGACGACGTCCTGCGCCTCGCGTCGCCGACGGCCCTCCACCTGCGGCAGGGCGTGCTCGAGCGGCTGATGCGGGAGGCGCTGGCGGTCGCGCGGGAGGGGATGGCGGCCGGTGAGGCCCCCATCGGCTGCATCCTGGCCGACGGCCGCGGCGAGATCGTCGCCCGCGGGTTCAACCGGCTCAACGGCAGCGAGGACCGCACCGCCCACGCCGAGATGGTCGCGTTCCGCGCCGCGGCCGGAAAGGTAGGCGAGGACGCCCGCGACTTGATCCTGGTCAGCACGCTCGAACCGTGCGTGATGTGCCTCGGGGCCGCCATGGAGGCCGCCGTCGACACGATCGTCTACGGTCTGAAAGCCCCCGCCGACAGCGGCACCGCCCGCGTCCGCCCGCCCCAAAGCCCCGAAGCCCAAATGCCCCGAATCGTCGGCGACGTCCTGGCGGCCGAGAGCCGTCGGTTGTTCGAAGAGTTCCTCAAGCGTGCCGAGAACCCGAAGCAGCGGGCGTTCGCGGAGCAGTTGCTGAGGCTGACGCGTGAAACGTGAAGACGTGGAGCGTGAAGAAGGACTGCCGTGATCTGCTTACGTTTCACGTTTTCACGTTTCAATGCGACGCCGGCATCACCGGGAACCCGCCGGCGGGCGGCGGCGGGGCCTCGGCGCGGTCCGTGTCCCGCTTCAGGTACGCCGCCCCCCAGAGCCAGAGCAGCGACGCGAGCACGAGGATCCCGCAGATCACGTACATCGCCAGGTTCCAGGACTTCCCGGCGATCGCGCCGAGGATCGGCGGGCTGATCACGTCGCCCAGCGCGTGGATGATCAGGATGTTCAGCGCGAACGCGGTCGCGCGGACGTTCGGGCTGGTCACGTTCGCCAGCACCGCGTTAGCCGGGCCGGTGTTCAGGAACAAAAAGAACAGCGCGCAGAACACCCACACCCACGCCAGCGGGAACGGCGCGTGCACCATCAGCACGATGAACACCGCGGACAGCGCGATCCCCGCCGCCGACACCAGGAAGTACGACCCCGACGCGTACCGGCGGAAGTAGTCGCCGAGCAATCCGCCGGCCAGCGTCGCGGTCAGCCCGGCGACGGCCAGCATCGCGCCGAACACCGTGTTGACCTTCGCCAGCGACCCGACCTGCCGGGCCTCGGCCAGGTACGCCGGCATGAAGTAGGAGAACCCGCCGATCGCGAACGTCATCGCGGTCATCCCGCCGGTCGCCAGCAGGTAGGAGGGGATCTTCAAGATCGCGGCGTAGTCCTTCATCGTCGGCTTGGCGTGCTGGACGCGCCCCCCGTCCGCGCCGCCGGTCTCCTTCCGCCGCATGCTGATCGCGGCCAGGATCAGTCCGGGGATCACGACGAGGTAGAACGGCCACCGCCAACCGAGGTGGGACGACACGACGCCGCCGAACCCGTACCCGAGCGCCGACCCGACCGGCATCGCCATGTAAAACCACGCCAGCTTCGCCCCGCGCCGCTCGACCGGGTAGAGTTCGGAGATCAGCGCCGGCGCGACCGGCCCGTACCCGGCCTCGCCGATCCCGACGAAGCACCGCGTGATCAGCAGCACCATGAACGTCCCCGCGAGCCCCGACGCGCCGCTCGCCAAACTCCAGACCGCGACCGAGATCCCGACCAGCACCCACCGCGACATCCGGTCGGCCAGGAACCCGAACAGCGGCGCGGCGAGCATGTAGGTCACGAGGAACGCCGACGCGAGCGACCCGGTCTTGGCCATCGCGACCGACGGGTCGTCGTGGGCGAAGAACGCCTTGCGGATCTCCGGCTCGACCGCCGCGAGGATGTACCGGTCGAGGTAGTTGAACAGGTTGATGGTGAGCAGCAGGATCAGCGAGTTCCGCGCGACGCTCGCGGGCACGGGCGACGGCGGGGTGGCGTAGGAGAGGGGGACGGCGGCGGGGGGAGAGGGGGGGGCGGCCATGTGGGGGCGGATCATCCCTGCCGCGCGCGGCAAAGGCAAGCGGTGTCGGGCCCCGTGCTCGCGGCGCGGCCTGCCGGCCGTAGGACGCCGAAGAAGACGGGGTGCGATGAAGGGGAGAAGCGATGAATCGTGGAAGGGGGGCCGCCGCCGCCGCCGTCAGGCGGGGTTGGACGCGGCCGAATTCCACTGCCGGCGCCAACCTCGCGCGGGTACCCTGTCCGCCACGCCCCCGCCTGCCGCTTCACGAAAGGAAGGGAAGTCGATGAGCGCCCGATCCGCACCGTCTCCGCGCCCGTTCCGCGCGTCCCACGTGACCATCCTGACGGCCTCCGCCGCGCTGGTGACCGCCGCCGCCCCGGCGAGCCGCGGGCAGGGGAACCGCGCCATCCTTCACCCGAACGCCCAAATCGCCCTGCCTACCGCCGGCACCCACGGGTGGGCGTTCACGGCCAACCAGCCGCTGACCGTCCACGCGCTGGGCGTCGCCGACTACTTCAACGGCCCCAGCGGCCCGGCGGGGGGACGGCCTCTCGTTCCCCCATCACGTGACGCTCTACACGGCCGCCGGCGCCGTGGTCGCCGACGCGACCGTGCCCGCCGGAACGGCGGGAACCCCCCAGGGCCCGTACCGCTACGTCGGCATCGCGCCGGTCACGCTCGCCCCGGGGGACTACGTGATCGGCGCGTTCTACCCGAGCGACGGGTCGACCACCGCCGATCCGATCGTCTTCACCCCGACGGTCGACGGCGGGTCGGCGCTGGCCGTCACCGGGGGCCGGTACAGCCTCGACGGCGACGTCTTCCCGACGACGTCCGCCGGCAACACCGCCGTGTTCGGCCCGAACCTGTGGATCACGGTGCCGGAACCGGCCGCGGCCTGCGCGGCCCGACTCGCGGGGGCCGTGGCCGCACTGGGACCGCGCCGGCGCTGGCGGGGAGCCCGCACGGGGCGCGTCACCGGAAGAGATGGACCCGCGAAATGGACGCGAATGACCGGGAAATGATAGAGGGGCGGAGGGGTGCTCTGCCGCCACGCCGCCCCCACCGATGACACCCATTCGCACCGATCGAAGAAGGCTCGTCACCGGCGGGCGTGCCGGTCGGCCGCGAACGAGTCCGACCAGCCGTTCCCGGCTGGCGGTCGCAGAACCTTCAGGTCCCGGTTCCGGAACCACACCCGCGTGTGGGCGGTCCCGCCGCGGCGCGGCGCGGCATCGTCGTCCGGAGCGGGTAGCCGAACCGGTTCAACACGACCGCCGCGATGACGAGCGCCGCCGGGTAGATCACCAGCAGGCACCCCAGCGGGTCGCCGACCGGGCGATGCCGATGGAGCACCCCCGCGGACGCGACGACGGCCGTGACCGCGCTGCAGGGCCACTCGGGGCCCGACCTCCGCCTTGGGGGGTTCTCAAAGGGACTTCCGCTTCCCACCGGCCAGGAACCGCTCCCCTTCAGCGGCGGGTTACGCGACGGAGTCGGCGGCCGTCACCTTTTAAGGTCATTCCACCTTCGTGCGACCCACTCGATCGCTGCGGACGCGGCGACCGCCAACCCGCTGACGACGCTCGAGAAGAACGCCACGTGCGAGGCCCCCGGATCGGCAACACCGACCGCGAGCCATTGAAGTAACGAGGGCAGGTACGCGCCGACCGCGATCCCAATCGCGAAGGTCTGAGCCGGCTTGTACCACGCCGGGCGAGGCGGCGCACCTCCGGGGAGGTAGATCGACCTCTGTCGCATTACCATTGACTATAAGGCCGCGTCGGGGAACCGAACATGGACGCGGAGCCACAGAGGAGAAAGTTCAGCCACAGATGACACGGATGGCCACGGATGGAGAGAGGGGTTGATCCCGGTCTTCTCATCTGTGGCTGCCTGATTCCCTGCCTTCCTCCGTGACTCCGTGGTGGATCAGGCCTTCCCCAGTCCCGCCCCCCCTGCTCGACTTCGCCGCCCCACGCGGATACGGTTAAACCGTTTGTCCGCACGCGTCGTAGTGAGTGGAGCCCGATGTCGCGACTGCTGCTCTTGGCCATCCTGGTCCTGTGGATGTCTCCGCGGGAGAACGTCTCCGCCCCGGCGTGGCCGGCCGGGGCAGGCGCCGGCGTGTTCCTCGGCGGGTACGCAGCGCTCGTGCTCGGCCTGTGGGCGTGGGGGCGGGGGCTCGCCGCGCGGGTGGCCGACGCGGCGCTCGGCCGCACGCTCGACCGGTACAACCGGGCGACCGAAATCGCACGGTACCTCGTGCCGGCGTGGTTCGCCGTCGGCGTGTTCGCGCTCGGGTGGGGCCACGTCGTCTACGACGCCCTCGCGTGGAGCGAGCCGGCCGGGATCGGCCGGCTGCCGGCTGGCAAGGCGAGCGAGCCGTACTGGCGGATCCCCGGGCTGCTGCTCGGCACGCTGCCGGCGTTCGCCGCCTGGATGGGGCTCTGGTGGGCCCAGTACCCGGCCGAGCGGGCGCTCAAGGAGCAGAGCGTCCTGTACCACGCCAACGAGGGCCTGCCGATCCACGCCCCGCCCGGCTTCGCCACGTTCTTCGTCGAGCACTTCCGCCAGCAACTGCTGTTCACGATCGCGCCGATCCTGCTGATCGTCGCCGCCCGCGACCTGCTCGCGGCCGGTTACCTGTTGTTCGGCAGCCGCCCGCTCGGACGAAACGGCGGCGATCTGCTGATCCTGCCGGTCGCCGCGCTGATCTTCGTCCTCGCCCCCGAGATCCTCCGCCGCGTGATCCCGACCAAGCCGCTGCCCCCCAACTGGCCGCTCCGCCGCCGCCTCGAAGCGCTCTGCCAGCGGGCCGGGCTGCGCTACCGCGACATCCTCCTCTGGCAGACCAACAGCTCGATGGGCAACGCGATGGTGATGGGCCTGTTCCCGCGCGTGCGGTACGTGTTCCTGTCCGACCTGCTCCTGGAGACGATGCGCGACGAGGAGATCGAGGCCGTCTTCGCCCACGAACTCGGGCACATCGTCCACCGGCACATGTGGTGGTACGTCGTGTTCTTCGTCACGCTGATGCTGTTCCTGGTCGGGCCGGTGTCGCTGGCACTCAACGAGATCCCGGCCCTGAGCGTGCCGCCGCCCGGCACGATGCTCAGCCCGGCCGAGTACGCGACCGCGAACGAGCGCGGCGCGCTCCAGGGTCAGGTGCTGTCGGTGCTCGGGCTCGCGTTGTTCGTGCTGCTGTTCGGCTACCTCAGCCGGCGATTCGAGCGGCAGGCGGACGTCTACGCCGCCCGGACGATGCAGGCCGCTCACGAGACCGGCGGCGGCGGCGACCGCCCGGCGGTCGTGATCAGCCACGTCAACCCGGAGTCCGACTCCGCCGGCTTCCTGGTACACGGCCTGGCGGCGGCGGGCGCCCCCGCGGTGGCCGCGGGCGGCGTCCCGCTCTCCTACGCGCCTTCGCCCGCGTTCGCCCGCGCGGCCGGCGGCGGCCGCTCCTACGTCGGCGAGCACGGCGCTGGGATCGTCGGCGCGGCGCTCCGGCGGGTCGCGACGATCAACAACATCCCGGTCGCCGCCCGCGAGTGGCTCCACGGCAGCATCGCCAGCCGGATCCGCTACCTGCACGAGCTGAGCGCTGACGCCGGCCGCACCGCCCGGTTCGACCGGTACATGCGCCGCCTGTACTGGGCGCTGGTCGCGATCTTCGTCACGTTCGCCGCGTGGCTGACCGTGCAGGTCACGCTGATCGAGGGCGCGACGCGGGCCTGACCCGCGCCGACACCCCGAGCCCGTCCGCCGAAGGAGGAGTCGATGCCTCGCCCGCCCCGCCGCCACCGCCCGGTCGCGCGCCACCGTTTCATCCCTGCGTCCCGCTGGCCGACCCGCCTGTTGGCGCTCCTGTGTCTGGCCGCCGCCGCCGCCCGGGACGCCGCCGCGGTCGGCGTCGGCGCCAACCGCCTCCACCCGCCCGACCGGTCGTTCGCCGGGCACACCGGCGCGGTCGCCGCCGTCGCGTTCTTCCCCGACGGCGCCCGCGTCGCCTCCGCCAGCCACGACCGCACGGTGCGCATCTGGGACCTTAAGACCGGCGCGGCCCGCGTGCTGGACGGGCATCAGGGGTCGGTGCACGCCGTCGCCGTCTCCCCGGACGGCGCCCGCGTCGCGTCGGCGTCGGCCGACCGCACGGTCCGCGTCTGGGACGCGAAGACCGGCGAACTGATCGCGTTGCTCGAGGGGCACCCGCTCGACGCCCGCGGCGTCGCGTTCCTGCCCGGCGGCCGCCTCCTCTCGTCCGGCGGCGACGGCCTCCGCCTGTGGGACGTGGACAAGGAGCAGGCCGTCTGGCAGACGCCCGCCGGCGCCGGCGCGGAGCCCGCCGCCAACTTGTCGGTCTCGGCCGACGGCACGCGGGCGGCGTTCACCGGCCGGGTCACCGGGCGGACGCACGTCTGGGACATCGCCACCCGGACGCGCGTCGCCACGCTCGGCGAGGTCGCGCCGCCGCTGTTCGCCTGCGTCGCGCTCGCGCCCGACGGGCGCGAGGTCATGACCAACGCCGTGACGCACCCTGGCGGCGGCGGCGGCGGCGAGTACGCGCTGCGGCGCTGGAACCTCGGCGGCGGCGGCGGGGCGCCGCGCCCCCTGCAGGCGCCGGCGGACCTGCGGACCCCGCGCGCGGTCGGGTTCTCCGCCGACGGCCGGCTCTTCGCCGCCAACGCCGACGTGAACGACGGCTCGGCCGTGTGGGACGCGCGGACGCAACGCCGCGTCCGCTCGTTCGACGGCAACCACAACGAGTCCACCCTGTGCCTCGCCGTCTCGCCCGACGGGCGCTGGCTCCTCGCCGGCACCGGCTCGCTCAACCCGCGGCCGAACCAGGATCGCCGCGGGGCCCGCGACAACCTGCTGATGCTGTTCAGCCTGCCCGACCCGACCGCCGCCGCGGGCCGCACCGGGCCGAAGGCGGGGAAGCTGTCGTGGGAGCCCGTCGAGCCGCGGGTGCGGACGGCGGCGGGCGACATCGTGCCGTTCGCCCCGTTCGAGTCGAAGTCGCCGGGCCTCAGGCCCTATGCCGCCGTGCGCTGGCGGAACTTGCGCGACGGCCTCGACGCCGCGCACACGCCGGCCGCGCTGTTCCTCCACCGGGAGCCGGGGCTGCTCGAGGAAGTCGCCCTGCCGCCCGGCGCGGCGGTCGCCGACGTCGCGTCCGACGACCGCCACGTCTGGGTCGCGACGCTCCGCCACGGCATCCTCGTGTTCGACGAACGGGGCAGGCCGGTGGCGCAGGTCGGTGCGGCCGAGCGCCTGCCGCCCGCCGACTTCGCGCTTCACCTGCACCCGGTCGGCCCGGGCAAAATGCTCGCGGTCGGCGCCGCCGCGTCCCCCGAAGCCGCGAACCACCCGGTGCCCGGCGGCGGGTGGTGCGCCACCGTCGAGTGGGCCGCCGGCGCGGGGGCGCCGCGGGTCAACGTCTTCTTCACGGACGCCGACCTCCCGCCCGCCTGGCGCGACGCGTCGGCCGTCACGTCAATCGGCGTGTTCGCCCCCCGCTGGCTGTCGGCGCCGCCGCCGTCCAACGACCCGCCGACCGGCCGGCAAGCTCGCACCGTTTGGGTCGGGTGCCGGGGCGTCCCGGGGCACCCGATGCCGATCCTGCGCGTCGACCTCGACGCGGGGAAGGCGTCGGCGTTCAACCTCGCCCCCGCCCCCGCGGACCCCAAGGGCCGCCGCCCGCCCGCGCTCGCGCTGGCGGACGACGGACGCCCCTGTTGGCTGAACGACCGCGAGTTCGTTCACCACAACCGGGACGTCTACCGCGCGACCGGCGGCGGCGGCGACTGGCTTGACCCGGCCAAGCAGGACCTGCTCGTGCAGACCAGCCTGTGGGCCGACGAGGGCCTCACCCCCCTGCTGCCGGTCGGCGGCCAGCTTTACGTCCCCGGCGGGCGGTGGTTCCGCCTCGACCCCAAGACGCTCGACGCGGAGGAGATCGGCCCCGGGCTCCGAATCGACGGCGACCTCGTCGGCGACGAGGTCGCCTACTTCGCGTCAGGCGTGCTCGGCCCGGCCGCGGCGATGTCGGTCGACGACGGCACGCTGTACCGCTTCTCGGTCGACCCGGCCAAACCGCTCGCGGTGGCCGCGACGCTAGACCCACCAGACCGGCTCCGCCCGGTCCCCGACGCCGGCGCCGTCGAGCTGAGCCGCGGGCTTACAGTCTTTTACGCCGGGCAGGGCGCGCTGCGGTTCTCCGACGGGATCCTGCGGCCCGGGCACGAGGTCGATCATCCCTACGAAGACCCGCGCGCCGACCTCCGCGCTTATGCGGCCCGCGCCAGCCGAATCGTCTCGCGGATCCTCCAGCCGCGCAACGAGTGGGAGCGGGCACGCGTCGGCGTGACGCCCGACCAGGTGGCCGCTCTGCGGAAGGTGAGGCCCGCCCCCCCGACCGCGGACCCGGCGAAGCTCCAGGCGCTGTACGCCGCCTGGACCGCCGCCCCGAACGCCACCGCGAAGGACGCCGCCGCGAAACCACTCTTCGACGCCGCCCGCGCCCTCGGTGAGCAAGCGGCCAAGGCCGAGCGCGACTACGCCGCCGCCGTCCAGGCCGTCTTCACCCCCCGCCAGTGGAAGCTCCTGAACTACCAGCCGCCCGGGCCGGACGACAAGTGACGCCGGCGAGCGCCAGCCGGACGGGACGACCCGCGCGGACACCGCGTCACGGTTTGACCGGCTCGGCCGGCCCGCCGAGCCGCTCCGCCTTTCGGCGGTAATAGTCCAACGTCGTGCGGCCGCCGAACACGTCCGCGGCCGCGCGGTCGCCGAGCGCCGCGAACTGCGCCCGCGCGACGTCCCACCGCCCGCACTCGCACGCCACCTTCGCATACTCGCTCCGCCGCCGCGCGTCCTCCGGGAAGTTGACTACAGCCCCCTCGTACACCGCCGACAGGTCGGCCCACACGTCCGGGTGTTCGAAGTACCGCTTCGGGTCGGGCGACTCCGCCGCCACCGCCCGGTGCGCCTGCACGAGCACGAACGGCACGCCGGCACGCCAGTTCCCGGTCGCCAGGCACTCGCGGCCGAACGCGACCATCTCGGCGTGGCTGCCGTGCCACCGCGGGTACAGGTAATTGAGCTTCCGGGAATACGCCGCCGCGTCGTCCGGGTCGAGCTCGGTCGCGCGGCGGAAGTACGCCTCCATCGCGTCGCGCCCGCCGCCGGCCTCCCCCTGACCGAGCTTGACCCCGATCATCAGCGACGGCGGCCGCGCGTCGTCCGGCGACAACTTCGCCGCCGCCGTCAGCGCCGCCTCCGCCTCCGCCAGCCGCTCGCCGTACACCCGCCACCCCTCCGGCGTTACCGTGCCCGCGCCGCCGCCGCCGCCCCGCGCCTCCCACGCCAGGTCGATCATCAACCGTCCCCGCAGGGTCAGCGCGCCGGCGGTGCCGGGCGCCGCGGCGGCGTACGCCGCCTCCAGCCCCCGCTTCCCGCCCCACAGGTCCCCGCCGCCGCGCGCCGCCGCGTCGATCGCGTCGTACACCTGCCAGACGGATCGATCGAGCTCGGGCGCAGGCAGTTCCGGCTGCTTCGCGACCGCCGGCACCAGCGTCGCGAAGTGCCGAAACAAATTCGGCTCGCGGCGGCCGGTCGCGCGGACGTACCGGCCGACCAGCCAAAGCTTGACCACCGGCGGGTACTCGCCCCCGAGCACGCCGTCCAGCGCGTCGTCGAACCCCCGCGGCACCGGCCCCTCGTTCCGGCCGAACTTCTCCGCGCTCGCCAGGTGGTACAGCGACAGCACGTACGGGTCGTCGCACCCGAGCTCCACCGCCCGCCCGAACGCCGCCAGCGCCGCCGCCCGCGGCTGCGGCGGGCCGTCCAGCGGGTCGAGCCCGAGCGCGAGGAACGCCTCGACCGCGCCCCGCGCCGCTTCGTCCGACGCCGGGTCGCTCCGGCCGAACTTCGCGTACGCGTTGCGGAGCTGGCCGGACTTCCACGCCTGCCGCTCGCGCTCCACCCCCTCGCGCCGCGCCCGGGGGCGGAGGTAGGTCAGCGCCGCCCGCAGCCGCAGTCGCGCGTCTGGGCCGAACGCGTCCTCGTCCGCGATCGCCGCCTCGACCGCCGGCAGCGCGTCCCCGCCCAGGCTGTTCAACCGCAGCCCAGCCCGCCGCCGCGCCTCGTAGTCGCCGCTCTCGAGCCGGGCGATCAGCACCGCCGGCGTGGCGTCCGGAGCCGGGGCCGGCTCGGCGGCGTACGACCCGCACGCCGACGCCAGCACCGCCGCCCGAACGGCGACCGCCGAAACCCGCCAGACCCGCAACCACATCCGACACCTCCGTCCGCGCGGTCGATCCCCGCCCCCGCCCCGGCGCCCGCCGTTGTATCCGAGCCGTACGACGCCGTACAAGCGCCGGCCGTTCGAGGGACGGGCGCGCGACCGCGGCTCGCGGCGACGCCGCCGCGCGCGCGCGCCCTCACGCGGGCCGCCCCCTACACCGCCGCCGCCGGCGACACTTCCTCCCGCAGCGCCTCGACCGACACCTCGGGGATCACCCTCACGTGGATCTCCGGTGGCAGCAGCGCCTCCAGCCGCCGCTGGAACGCCCCCTTGATCAGGTGGTACACCGTCCCGCGCCGGCTCGTGCCGATCAGCACCCGCGAGCACCCGTGCGCGGCCGCGGCCTCGGCCATCAGCTCGGCGGCGCTCGGCCCCGTGTCGTACACCGGCAGCACCGGCACGCCCGCCTCGTGCGCCAGATCCAGGTACCGCGCGAACGTCCGTTGCGCCGCCGGGTCGGTCTCCAGCGTCAGCGCCCGCTCGGCCGCCCCCCCCGCCCCGTGCTTGTACGACGCGACCGCGATTTCGCGGACGAAGCAGACGACCAGCGTCGCCCCCGCCCGCCTCGCCTCCAGCAGCGCCGCCGGCGCCAGCGCCTCCGAACCGTACGTGCCCACCAGCACGCGCGGCCGGGGCGACGTGCCCGCGGCCGCCAGGTCGCCGTCATCCGGCAACTGCTCCCGGATCGCCCGCTGCAGCAACGTCGGCCGCGGCCCGCCCCGCGCGACCCACCACCGGTTCGCCCACCGCGCGCTCAGTCCGACCGCCAGCACGGTCACCACGAACGCCAGCGCGTGCAGCTTCGTGACCGCCAGCGTCGCCCAGACCGCCAGCAGGAAGACCCCCAGCGCCAGCATCGGCCCCTTCCGCCGCCACCCGCGCAGCCGCGGGTGCGCCGAGCAGAGGGTCACGTTGATCGACACCGCCCCGACCACACCGATCGCGTACAGCGCCGCCAAATGCTCGAGGTCGTGGCTGACCAGCAGCACCCCGCACGGCGCCGCCGTCGCGACGACCGCCGCCGTCCACGGCACGCCGAACCGGTTCAGCCCCTGGAAGAACGCCGGCAGCTCGCCGTCGCGGCTCATCAGGTACTGGATGCTGATCATGTCCGTGATCACCGTGTTGCACGCCGACAGCAGCAGCAGCCCGCCGACCACGCGCACGCTCAGCTCCCCCCACCCGCCGACGTACGCCTTGGCGAGAAACGCAAGCATGTCCTCCTTGTGCTCGGCCCGCTGCTCGGGCGACAGCGCCGCGACCATCGCGACCGCGAGCAGCACGTTGAACACCGCGACCTCCGCCGCGACGACCCAGATCGCCCGCCCCGCCGTCCGCCCCACGGGCCGCTTCATCACGCCCGTCAAATTCCCGATCGCCTCGACCCCGGACAGCGCCAGCACGATCCCGACGAAGTGCAGCCACATCACCGACGGTTTCTCGTCGATCGGCCCGATCTTCGCCGGCAGGTTCAGCCAGTCGACCTTCGGCATCGCGAACACCGCGATCAGCAGCGTGATGAACACCATCCCGACCGCCGCCGCGATCGCGAACCCGCCCGTGTGCCGCGGGCCGAGCAGGTTCATCGCGCCGATCCCCGCGATCGCCACCATCGCCCACATGCCCGGCGAGTTCAGCGCGAACAGCGCCCCCCGTGCCCGCCCAGCCCGAAGTAATGGAACGCGTCCAGCGCCGACAGCGACGCGGTCACCACGTAGTCCGCGAACAGCAGCAGCGCCCCGACCACGCCCAGCAGCTTGCTCCGGTGCCGCGCGGCCGTGTACACGCCGCCGCCGTCCGGGTAAATCCGGCAGATCTGCGTGTACGCCCACCCGACCGCCAGCACCAGCACGCTCATCGCGAGGATCAGGTAGAAGCTCGTCCGCCCGGCGAAGAAGAACGCCAGCCCGAGCACGTACAGGCGACTGGTCCCCCAGTCGCCGAACAGCAACCCACCCGCCTGCGTCCACGAAACGTTCCGCGGCCGCTGCGACGCGAGCAGACTCAAAGCCGGCGGCCTCTGGCCGCGCCCGTTCGAAACCGAGATGTCCATGAGAGAACCTTGCCGCGCGGAGGCCCGGTGCGCGGGCCGCGGCGCGTGCGATCGACGGACGCGCCCGCACGGCGCGCGGAGCCGGCCCGCGCGCAGCGACGACGTCCTCAGATTCGCACGGGCGTTAGCTCGGGTGGGGTCCGGCCCGGGGAGGGTACGGCCAGCCGCAGGACAACGTCCCGCAGACGCGCGCAACCCGCCAGAAGGGTCGCCCCCGCAGGGGAGGCTAGCGTCGTGCCCTTTCAAGTCGGGGGCGCCGAGCGGCGCCCCGTGCCTACGGGATTAGCTGACGGGCTAGGGCTTGAAAGTGCCCCGGGACTTTCGTGAGTCCCTGCGCCCCCGGTCGACGCGGTTCGAACCCGCGCCGACCCTTGGGTCTCCCGCACCCCGGCCAAGGCGGCCGGAGTCTCGGCGGTCACATGGGCCATAGCGTAGGCGCGCCGCCGAAGCCGTCAAGCAGGGTTCCCCGGACGGACCGCCCCCCACCGAATCCCCTGACCGATCTTAACGAATCGAGTTGCCATTTGCCCTCTGGCAGTGGAATAATGGATAAGTCCGGTTTCCACCGGGCGCACCTCTCCTTTTCTCCGCACGGGAGCCGTCATGAAAAAGCTCGTCCGTATCGTGCTCGCGCTGGTCGTGGTCGTCGTGATCGGGCTGGGCGTGCTGTACTTCTACCGCAACAGCTTGATCCGCACTCAGGTGGAGAAGCAGGCGAACGCGTCCCTGGGCGTGCCGACCTCGCTCGGGAGCGCGAACGTCGGATTGTTCGGCGGAACCCTCGGGCTGGGCGACCTGAAGATCGGCTCGCCGAAAGGGTATCAGGCGGATCAGATGTTCACCCTGGGCGAGCTGGGCGTCGGGGTGAACTACGGCGAACTGCGGCAGAACCCGATCCGCGTGAAAACCCTGACGATCGACCGCCCGAAGGCGGTGCTCGAGTACGTGGACGGGAAGTTCAACTTCCAGGCGCTGATGGACCAGATGGCGCCGTCCGAAAAGACCGAGGGGGAGCCGAAGAAGATGATCATCGGCGAGCTGACCGTGAAAGACGCGCAAGTCGAGGTGCGCGCCCCCATGCTGCCCCAGCCGGTCTCGCTCACGATCCCGACCGTCACGCTGAAGGACGTCGGCACCGGCGAGGGGGCCAAGAACGGCGCGGCGATCAAGGACGTGGTCGGCGCGACGATGAGCGCCTTGGCCGCCAGCGCCGCCAACAGCCCGCAGCTCAAGAACCTGGACGTGCTGACCGGCGCCCTCAAGGCCCAGGCCCAGCAGGTGCTCGGGAACGTGCAGAAGGAACTCGGCAACCAGATCCAGGCGATCACCGGGAACGTGACCGGGGAGCTGAACAAAGCCCTGGGCGGCGCCGGCGTGGACGTGGGCAAGGCCGTCGAGAACGTCACCGGCGGCAAGGACCCCGCCAAGGCCGTGCAGGAAGGACTGGGCGGTCTCCTCGGCGGCGACAAGAAGAAGAACGACGAGAAGAAGTGAGGGTGGCTACGTAGTGTGTGCTTCAGCACACGGCCTTCGTTGAGCGGCTCAACCCGCGCGCCGAAGCACACCCCACGGGTCCGATCGTGCCCGAGTCGCTTGATTCCGTTCGCCCCGCGCCGATGCTTCGGGCATGGCAATCAAGAAGCCGACCACGAAGGCGAAGCGGGCGGCGAGGGGCGCGAACCGTGAAGCAGCGGCGGCCCCCCTGTCCACGATCTACCTGATCTCCGACTCCACCGGCAACCTCGCCCAGCACATGCTGACGGCGTTCATGACCCAGTTCCCCGCGAAAGCCATCGGCGTCCGGCGGTTCAACTTCGTCGCCACCGCCGACCGCCTCGCCGAGGTGATGGACGAAATCGCCCGGCGACCGGGGATGGTCATGCACGCCCTGGTGTCCCCGGACATGAAGGCCGCCGTCGCCGCGGGGGCGAAGCAATTCGGCGTCCCGGCGTGCGACCTGACCGGCGACTTCGTCGACTTCATCTCGCAACACTCGGGCGTTCAACCGGCGGCCAACGTCAAGCGCCTGCACGACACCAACGACGCCTACCACCAGCGCATCGCCGCCCTGGAGTTCACGCTCGAGCACGACGACGGGCTGGGCCTCGAAACGCTCCACGAGGCCGACATCGTCCTGGCCGGCGTCTCCCGGACCAGCAAGACGCCGACCAGCATCTACCTCGCCCAGCAGGGGTACAAGGTCGCCAACGTCAGCCTCGCGATCCAGGTGGCGCCACCGGTGCAGTTGCTCGGGCTCAAGCGGACGGTGATCGGGCTCGTGATCGACCCGGACCGCCTGCGCGAGATCCGGAGCAGCCGCCAGGCGGCGTGGCGGATGGCGGACACGAGCTACAACGAGTACGACGCGGTGAAGGCCGAAGTCGCGTGGAGCCGCCAGCTGTTCGCGCAGAAGGGGTGGCCGACGCTGGACGTGACCAACAGCGCGGTCGAAGAGACGGCGGCGCGGGTGGTGGAGGTGCTGAAGCTGGGGCGCGGGGCGGAAGCGTGAGGGGCCACGGGACGAAAGCGTTGAAGCGAGTCCGGGGGTGGCGTAAGATCCGATCGATGCGACTGCCCGCCTTCATCTCCGCCGACCGTTAGCGACCGTCCGTCGTGCACGCCCCCCTGCCCGTCGTCCCCCCCGTCCGCCCGCCCCCTTTCCCGCGAGATTCACCATGCCCGACGTTTCCACCGTTTCCGCCCCGCCCGCGCTGCTCCGCAAGCTCGAAGAGCTCAGCCGGCGGTACGAGGAATTGCAGAACTCGCTGAACGACCCGGCGTTCGTCTCCAACCCGCAGATGATGATCCCGGCCACGAAGGAGTCCGGGCAGATCCTGCCGGTCGTCGAGCGCTACCGCGAATACCAGTCCGCCGCCCGGCAGGTCGAGGAGCTGACCGAGATGTCGGCCAACCGCGCCGACCCGGACATGGCCGCGCTGGCCGAGGAGGAGCTGCCGGCGGCGATCGAGAAGGCGAACCGGCTGGTCGAGGATCTGAAGGACCACTACATCGCCGCCGAGGACAACGCGGTCGACAGCTTCTTCCTCGAGATCCGCGCCGGCACCGGTGGCGAAGAAGCCGCGCTGTTCGGCCGCGACTTGTTCGAGATGTACCGCCGCTACTGCGAGCGGCACCGGTGGCAGTTCATCGTCTCCGACCTCTCGACCAGCGAGCGCGGCGGGTTCAAGGAGGTCATCGTCAACGTCAAGGGCGACGGCGCCTACCGCCACCTCCAGTACGAGGGCGGCGGGCACCGCGTGCAGCGCGTCCCGGAGACCGAGGCGCAGGGCCGCATCCACACGAGCGCCGCCACCGTCGCCGTGCTGCCGGAACTGCAGGACGTGGAGATCCACGTCGACCCGAAGGACGTCGAAGAATTCGGCTGCCGCGGCGGCGGGCCGGGCGGGCAGAACGTCAATAAGGTCGAGACCGGCTGGTACATCAAGTACAAGCCGACCGGCCTCAGCTTCAAGATGACCGAGCACAAGAGCCAGACCCAGAACAAGGAGCGCGCCTGGGCCCTGCTCCGCTCGACCCTGCACCAGGCCGAACAGGCCAAGCAGCACGCCGCCCAGATGGGCGCCCGCAAGGCGATGATGGGCAGCGGCGACCGCTCGGCCCGCGTCCGCACCTACAACTTCCCCCAGAACCGCTGCACCGACCACCGCCTCGGCGGCGAGGGCGGCGGCGAGAAAAACTTCAACCTCGACCAAGTCCTGGCCGGCGACATGAGCGACCTGGTCGGCGCCCTGATCGAGATGGACAAACGACAGCGGCTGGAGAACCTGTAGCTGACCGCGATTCACGCATGCCGCCCGCGAGGATGACGAGGGCACGGGAGGGCGCTCAGGATTCGTACCGCCCGGCGCGCGCCGACGTTTAGCCGGCCCGCTTGCGGGCCGCGGCGAGCCGCGCCGGACCCACAAACGGTGTCCAACGCTTCTGAGCACGGTATGCCCCGTTCGCGCTACGCCTCCGCCGCCTCCATCTCCATGTCCATGACGGCCATCGCCTGGTCGTCCGACGCCGGGACGTCCGCCGCGGCTTGAACCGGCGCGGCTTCCGCCAAGTCCGCCTGCTCCTCCTTGAACAGCCGCTGCTGCTCGAGCCGCTTCTTCCGCTTCGTGCCCGCGCCGGCCATGTCCACCGCCTCGTTCCCCAGCTTCGTGCGGAGGTCGTCCACGACCGTCTGCGACAGCCGCACCGCGTAGTCGTTCGCCAGCCGGAACGTGCCAAGGTGCTCCCGGCCGTCGGCGTTGAACGCGGTCACGGCGAACACCGGCAGGCCGCCCTTGTTCGCCTTCAGGATCGCCTTCGCCGCCTCCACGTGCTCGCTCGTGTGGCGGGTCCGGTCGAGCTTCAGGATCAGCGCCGTCGTCAGCTTCTCGACCGCCGCCTCGACCGGCAAAATCTCGTTGACCATGATGCTCGGCGTCTCGCGCTTCTTGTCCACCTTCCCCTTGACGAACACGATCCGCTCGGCCGAGATCGCGTCGGGGTACTTCTGCGTGATGTTCGCGTACGCCTCGGCGAAGCACATCCCCTCGATCGTGCCGTCGAGGTCCTCCATCCCGAGGATCGCCCACTTCTGCCCGGCGCTGCGGCCGGACTTCGCGACCTTCGACCGCACGGCCGACAGCATGCACCCGATCGTCACCTCGGTCCCCTCGGCGATGCTCGTCAGACACTCCTTGGTCGACGCGGTCGTGTACCGGTCGATCGCGGCCTGGTGCTCGGTCAGCGGGTGGCTGGTGATGTAGAACCCGAGCAGTTCCTTCTCGAACTTCAGCAGCTCGGCCGGCAGGAACTCCTCGACGTCCGGCAGCGGCGGCTCCGCCCGGGCGACCTGCGACGCGGCCGACTCCGCCGCCGGCGCGCCGAACATGCTGAGCTGCCCCGAGCGCTTGTCGTTCTGCACCTGCTGCCCGATCTCGACGGCCCGCTCGAGCACGTTCATCAACTGCGCCCGCCGGCCGTTCAGCGACGAGAACGCCCCGCACTTCACCAGCGCCTCGACCGTCGCCCGGGTCACGGCCCGCAGGTCCACGCGCTCGCAGAAGTCGAAGATCGACGAGAAGTTCCCCTTCCGCTGCCGCTCCTCGATCACGCACTCGACCGCCTTCTCGCCGACGCCGCGGACGGCCATCATCCCGAACCGGATCACGCCCTCCTTGCCCGGGTCCTCCTTCTTCTTCCGCCCCTTCTGCTCGCGGTCGACGTACACCGGCGTGAAGTCCTTGTCCGAGATGTTCACGTCCGGCGGCAGCACCTTGATCCCGGTGCTGCCGTCCGGCAGCACCATCCGCCGGCAGTCCTCGATGTACTCGACGACCTTCTCGGTCGACCCCATTTCGAACGTCAGCAGCGCGCTCATGTACTCGACCGGGTGGTACACCTTCATGTACGCGGTCTGGTACGCGACGATCGCGTAGCGCGTGCTGTGCGACTTGTTGAACCCGTACGCGCCGAACTTCAGGATGAAGTCGAAGATTTCCTCGGCCTTGTCCTTCGACACGCCGTTCGCCTGCGCGCCCTTCATGAAGTCCGGGTGGAACTTCGCGATCACGTCCGCCATCTTCTTGCTAATCGCCTTGATCAGCTTGTACGCGTTGCTCAGCTCGATCCCGCCGAGCTGGTTGAAGATCTGCATGACCTGTTCCTGGTAGACCATGATCCCGTAGGTCTCGGACAGGATCGCGTCCATGATCGGGTGAACCGTGGGGACGGGCTCGCGCCCGTGCTTGCGGTTGCAGTACGTCGGGATCAGCTCCATCGGGCCCGGGCGGTAGAGCGCGTTCGCCGCGATCAGGTCCTCGACGCGGTCGGGCTGCATCTTCATCAGCAGGTCCTGCATGCCGCCGGACTCGAACTGGAAGATGCCCTTGGTCTCCCCCTTCTTAAAGAGGTCGAACACGTTCTGGTCGGTCAGGTCGATCGCCTCGATGTCGATCCGGCCCTTCGGGTCGTGCGGCACGGCGGGCTTGGGGTGCTTGAACTTGTCCCGCCCCTCGCCGCGCTGGGAGCGGGTGGCGAACTCGAGGTCGACCGACCGCGTCAGCGTCGTCAGCGTCCGCAGCCCGAGGAAGTCCATCTTTAGCAGCCCGCACTTCTCGGCGACCGGGCCTTCGAACTGCGTCAGGATGTTGTCGTCCTTGTCCGTGTAGAGCGGGACGACCGTGTCCAGCGGCTGGTCGGCGATGATGACGCCCGCCGCGTGGCAGCCGGCGTTGCGGTTCATCCCCTCGAGCTTGAGCGCGAGGTCGATCACCTGCTTGATCTGCGGGCTGCCGTCGTACATCTGCTTGAGCTCGGGCACCTCGTCCAGGCTCTTCTTCAGCTTCGTGCCGGGGAGGCCAGGGATCAGCTTGGTCAGCTTGTCGATGTCCGCCAGCGGCACGCCCAGCACCCGGCCGACGTCCTTGCACGCCGCTTTCGCCGCCAGCGTGCCGAACGTAATGATCTGCGCGACGTGCCCGTACTTCTTGCGGACGTACTCGATCACCCCCTGCCGGCCGTCTTGGCAGATGTCGATATCGATATCCGGCATCTCGTTACGGGAGGGGTCCATGAACCGCTCGAACAGCAGGTTGTACTTGACCGGGTCCACGTTGCAGAGCCCGAGCAGGTACCCGACCATCGTGCCGACGCCCGACCCTCTCGCCCCGACCGGGATCCCGTTGTCGCGCGCGTAGTTGCAGAAGTCCCACACGATCAGGAAGTACGAGCAGAACTGCTTCATGCAGATGATCTTCAGCTCGTGCTCCAGCCGGTCCCGCACCGCCTGCGGGACGTCCGTCGTGCCGTAGCGCCAGACCAGCCCTTCCTCGCACAATTGCCGCAGGTACCGCTCGTCCGCCGCCATCTCCGCCGCCGGCTTCGGCGCGCTCGGCAGCGCGCGGGCCTCGTCGATCTTCTCAGGCGGCACCCGGTAGACCGGCGCGTACCGCTTCGAGAAGTCCAGCGACAAGTCGCACATCTCCGCGATCCGCTTCGTGTTCTCGATCGCCTCCGGCCACGCCCCCAGCGCCTCCTGCATCTCCGCCGGGCTCTTCAGGTAGAGCTCGGTCGGGTATTTGAGCCGCCCCTCCTCGGCGACCAGCCGGCCCATGCTGATGCAGCACAGCACGTCGTGCGCGAAGTGGTCCTCCTTGTTCATGAAGTGCACGTCGTTCGTCCCGACCACGCCGACGCCCAGCTTCTGCGCGATCTCGACCAGCTCCGGGTTGACGTCGTCCTGCTCCTTGATCCCCTGCTTCTGGATCTCGATGAAGAACTGGTCCGGCTCGAAGATCTGGGCGTACGTCTCGGCGATCGTCCGCGCCGTCTTCGCGTCCCGCTTCATCAGCGCGCCGGGGATCTCCCCGCCCAGGCACGCGCTGGTCGCGATCAGGCCCTTGCTGTACTCGCGCAGAATGTCCTTGTCGATCCGCGGCTTGCGGTAAAAGCCGTCGATGTACGACGCGCTCGAGAGCTTCAGCAAGTTCTGGTACCCCTCGAGATTCTTCGCCAGCAGCAGCAGGTGGTACGCCGCCTCCCCGTTGACGTCCTTCCGCTCCAGGCGCGAGGTCGGCGCCATGTACGCCTCGAGCCCGAGGATCGGCTTGACCCCCTGCTTCTTGCACTCGTTGAAGAACTCGATCACGCCAAACATGCACCCGTGGTCGGTGATCGCCAGCGCGTCCATGCCAAGCTCTTTCGCCCGGCCGACCAATTGCGGGACTTTGCACGCCCCGTCGAGGAGGCTGTAGTGCGTGTGGACGTGGAGGTGGGTGAACGTCGACGACATATCCTGCTTCCCGTAACACGCCCCCGCCAAACCGCTCGAACCGCGACGGCCGAACCGTCGGTCGGTCCACCACCCGGTAACAATGGGCACCCCGTCAGCGTCTCTCTCCGGGGCGTGTTCGGGTTATATCAGGGGCCTGAACCGTTACAAACGAGGCAAACTGTCGCCACCCCCCTGCCGATATTGCGAGCAGGCGTATCATCTTGATAACTCAACCCTTGGAAGGGGTCGGCCACTCGTGAGCGGAACCGTCTTGAGCTTCACCGGCAAAGTCAAAGGCGCGCTGAAACACTGGTTCGGGGAGCAGTTCGACCGCTGCCCCGACCCGCTCGAGTCCGGCGGCCTGCGCGCCGTCTGCCACCACGAGTGGCCGACCGACCCCACGCTCATCGCCGCCTGGGAACAACTCTCCCTCGACGTGCCGACCGCGACGGCGTTCCACTCGCCGATCTGGCAGAAGGCCGTCTTCGACACCCAGGGCAAGCCCGACCGCCTCCGCCTGATCGTCGTCTGGGAACAGTCGCGGCTCATCGCCGTCCTGCCGTTGCACGTCCGTGACGACGGTCTGATCGAGTCCCTCGCCCCCGGCGTCAGCGACTACCTCGACCCGCTGATCCGCCCCGACCGCGAGGCCGACGCCTGGCGCGTCATCTTCAAGCTGCTCGCCAAGCTCCGCAGCGGGAAGTGGCGAAACGTCACCCTGCACAACGTCCGTGACAACGCCACCTGCCGCGCGCTGCTGCCCGACCTCGCCAAAGAGGCCGGCTTCGACCTCGATGCGAAGGTGGTCGAGAACTGCCCCGGCCTGACGCTCCCGAAGACTTGGGACGCCTACCTCGCTTCGCTGGACGCCCACGAGCGCAAGGAGACCCGCCGCAAGGTCAACAAGGCCATGACCAAGGGCGCCGCCCGCGTCGTCCGTTGCGGCCCCGACACCGTCGAGGTCGTCACCTCCCTCGCGCACGCCTTCGCCCTCATGGAACAAGCCCCCGGCGAAAAAGGCGACGCCGTGCGCAAGACGATCCGCCCCCTGCTCGAAGAAGCCGCCCCCCCGCTGATCGCCAGCGGCCAACTCTGGCTGACCACCCTCTACGTCAACGACCAGCCCGCCGCCTGCACGCTCCAATTCCCGCAGTCCGCCGGCCCGATGCTCTACAACTGCGGCTTCGACGCCGCCCAGCGCGAGTGGAGCCCCGGCGTCGTCCTGACCGCCGAGATCATCCGCCTCGCCATCGAGTCCGGCGCCCCCACGTTCGACCTCCTCCGCGGCCAGGAACCCTACAAGTACAAGCTCGGCGCGACCGACCGCCCCCTGTGGATGATCAGCTTGCGGAAGGCGTGAGCATCACAGAGGACACGGAACAAGAATGGACGGGGCGGCTGATGGTCTCTCCTCGCGGTTAACCGAGGGCTTTATGTTGAGTCCGCTTTAGCGGGCGGAGTTCTTGGCTGCCGCGCAGCGTCCTCCTTGTCTTGACCAACTCGTCCCGGCGCTCCGTCCGCTGAAGCGGACCCTACGTGACGAAAGAGGGAGGCCCCGCACGGGGCGGGGCCTCTGGTAGTCGCTGGGTTGACCTGCCGGTGGTGGTTAGCTGCACCCCATCGAGTTCCCGCAGTTCATGCACTTGTAGCACGTCCCGCTCCGCACCGTGATGCTCCCGCACACATCGCACGCCGGCGCGTCGGCCTGCATCTCCGTCCCCTGCTGGCTGAGCGGGTCGGCGACGATCTGCACCCGCAGGTTGACGCCGCCACCACCCGTGTTCCCCTCAGCCTTCTCCGGCCGCGGCTCGTCGCCGTACGCGAACGGGTGCGCCGTGTCCGGCTCGATCCGCGGGCCGTGCCCGTTGCCTTCCTTCTTCGCGTGCGGCCGGACGATCACCTCGTCCTGCGGCGGCCCCGCGACCGGCGCCGGGGCCGGCTTCGGTGCCGCCGCCGCCGGCGCGGGGCCGGCCGCCGCCGGCTTCTTCTCCGGCCGCTTCGGCGCGTTCATCGCCCGGTAGCCGGGGATGAACTCCATCGCCAGCCAGCGGAAGATGTAGTCCACCAGGCTCTTGGCGATCGGGATCTCGGGGTTGCGGGTCATGCCGCTCGGCTCGAACCGGACGTGCTCGAACTTCCGCACCAAACTCTCGACCGGCACGCCGTACTGGAGCGCGACCGACACCAGCGTCGCGATCGTGTCCATCAGGCCGCCGATCGTGCTCCCTTCCTTCGCCATCGTGATGAACACCTCGCCCGGCGCGCCGTCCTCGTACAGGCCGACCGTGATGTACCCCTCGTGCCCGGCGACGTCGAACTTGTGCGTCGTCGCGTGCCGCGTGTCGGGCAACCGCCGCCGCAGCGGCCGCTCGACGATCCGCTCCACGATCTTCTCGATCACGTGCGTGTGGTGCGGCGCCGGGCTGAGGTTGTCGCTCTTGAACCCCGCCCCGTTCGCGTCGGACACGGCAGCGGCGGTCAGGCCCGACGCCAGCGCCGCGACCTCCGCCACCTCCCGGCCCACCTCCTCCCGCGCCGCCTCGACGTCCTCCGCGTTCTCCTCGTCCGTCCCCTTCTCGACGTCCTCGTCCGACTTGATGTTCAGCGGCTGGCTGAGCTTCGAGCCGTCGCGGTAGAGGGCGTTCGCCTTCAGGCCGAGCTCCCAGGACAGCTTGTACGAGTGCTTGATGTCGTCGAGCGTCGCCTCGTTCGGCAGGTTGATCGTCTTGCTGATCGCGCCGCTGATGAACGGCTGGGCCGCGGCCATCATGCGGATGTGGCCGTCCACGTGGATGAACCGCTCGCCGGTCTTGCCGCACTTGTTCGCGCAGTCGAACACGGGGAGGTGCTCGTCCCTCAGGTGCGGCGCGCCCTCGACGGTGCCCCGGCCGCAGATCACGTCGCTGGCCTCGGCGATCTGCTTCTTGTTGAACCCGAGGCGCCGCAGCAGGTTGAAGCCCGGCGCCTGCCACTCGGCCTCGGTCACGCCCAGCCGCTCCATCGCGGCGGCGCCGAGCGTCCACGGGCTGAACGCGAACCCGAGCTCGAACATCGCCGGCAGCGAGTCCTCGATCTTCGCGACCTCGTCCCGCGTCAGGCCCGCCGCCTTCAGCGAGTCGAGGTTGACGTGCGGGGTGCCGTCGAAGGTCAGCGTGCCCAGGACGTACTTCATCACGTCGTTGATCTCGCCCGGCGCGTACCCGAGGTTGACCAGCGCGGGGCGGAGCGACTGGTTGGCGATCTTGAAGTACCCGCCGCCGGCCAGCTTCTTGAACTTGACCAGCGCGAAGTCCGGCTCGACGCCGGTCGTGTCGCAGTCCATCAGCAGGCCGATCGTGCCCGTCGGGGCGATGACGGTCGTCTGTGCGTTGCGGTAGCCGTGCCGCTCGCCGAGGGTCAGGGCGCGGTCCCAGCACTCGCGGGCGGCGTGGAGCAGGTGGTCGGTCGCCAGCGGCTCGCGGGCGGAGAACTGGGACGCGTCGATGCCGACCGGGCGGATGTCGAGGGCCTCGTACGCGCCGGTGTTGCCCGTGGCGTCGTACGCGGCCCGGCGGTGGTTCCGGATCACGCGGAGCATGTCCTCCCGGTTCTCCTCGTACCCGGCGAACGCCCCGTGCTCGGCGGCCATCTCGGCGCTGGTGGCGTAGCTCTCGCCGGTCAGGATCGAGGTGAGCGCGGCGCAGATCGCGCGGCCCTTGTCGCTGTCGTACGGGATGCCCGCCTGCATCAGCATCGCGCCGAGGTTGGCGTACCCCAGGCCGAGCGTCCGGAACTTGTAGCTCAGCCGCGCGATCGCCTCGCTCGGGAAGCTGGCCATCAGCACGCTGATCTCGAGGACGACCGTCCAGACCCGCACCCCGTGCTTGTACGCCTCGACGTCGAACCGCCGGGTCTCGGCGTCGAAGAACGTCAGGACGTTCAGGCTCGCGAGGTTGCACGCCGTGTCGTCGAGGAACATGTACTCCGAGCAGTTGTGAACCGTCAGCCCGTTGGCGACGAAGCTGCTCGTGACCGGCTCGGTCAGGTCGAACACCTGCTCGCGCCCCTTCGGCGTGAGCGCGTCGACGCGGTCGTAGTTGCCGGCGTCCTCCGGCGTCGCGATCGCGAACGAGATCGCGTGGGCCAGCTGCTCGAGCTTCTTGCCCGGCAAAAGCCCGACGTGTTTCCCGAAAGAGCGGAGACTGCCCGAGTCGATGCGCAGGCCGTGGCGCTGAATGTCTGCGTCTCGAGCGGCGGGGTCGACGGCTCCGCCGTCGAGACTAGGAGTTGCCGCGGCGCCGGTTGTCCGGGCCTCGGGCGAGTCTCCGCCAAGCGTCTGAGTGAGCTGGGCGGTGCGCGTCGCGATCGGCGCGCCGGCGATGCTGCTCTTGATGCCGAAGCCGAGCAGCAGCAGCTGCACGTCCTCCAGCAGGCCGACGTCGGTCGACGTCAGCTCGAGCGTGTTGTTGCGGACCGTCGCGTCGGCGCTGAACAGGCCGCGGAGCAAATGCTTCTGCGCCGCCAGGCCGGCGGTGAACGCCTCGTCGCCGAGCCGGCGGGCGACGCCCGGCTCCGTGCGGACGAACGCGCTCAGCCGCGACAGCAGCCGGCGGTTCGAAAGGGTGGAGGTCAGCGTGCCCGACGAATCCCCCGCGGCGACCGCGGCGCCGTCCCCGCTGCCCCCGTCGACCATGCTGGCGTTCGCGTAGTCGTCGTTGTACAGGCCCGCGCCCCAGTTGTCGTGGGCGTACTGGGCGAACGTGTCGACCAGGGCCGAGTCGTTCAGCGCCTTGTCCAGGTGGACGGCGTCGGACGTCCCGTTCGCCGCCGAGACGAACAGGCCCAGCAGCTGGAACAGCCGCGGGTCCTGCGGCTCGCCGATCTCGTGGACCGCCGCCGGCTTGCTCGGCAGGCGGACCTCGTCGCTCGGCTTGAGGTCCTTCGCCTCGACCCACCCGCGCGACTTCGTGTACACCTTGTGGTCCCCGGTCAGCGTCAGCCGGTACCCCCCCGCCGTGCGGAGCTCGAACACGTCCCGCGTCCCGGTCGGGAACGCCCCCTCCGTGACGTGGATCTCCTGCGCGTCGAGGTTCGTGACCAGGCGGGCCGGCAGGTGGATCATCTGGTCGATCCGCCGCCAGATCCCGCCCGGCGTCAGCACGCGGGTGTCGCCGGTCACGCACGGGTTGCTGGCGTTGATCCGCCCGGACTTCGGGCACGTGTGCCACTGGTTGATTGTGTCGTCGTACTGCACGCCCGGGTCCGCGCACCGCCACGCGGCGAACGAGATCTGGTCCCACAGGTCCCGGGCCTTGAGCGTCTTGGCGACCTTGCCGTTCGTGCGGTACGTCAGGTGCCAGTCCCCGTCCTCCTCGACGGCCTTGAAAAACTTGTTCGGGATCCGGATCGAGTTGTTCGAGTTCTGCCCGCTGACCGTGTAGTACGCCTCCCCGTTGAAGTCGTAGTCGAGCTTCAGGCCCATCCGCTTGGCCTGCTCCTGCTGGTCGATCGGGAGGATCTTGATCCCCTCGGCCATCGCCGCGACCTTCAGCTCCTCGCGCACCTTCCAGTTGATGAACTGCTCGACGTCCGGGTGGTCGAGGTCGAGGCAGCACATCTTCGCCGCCCGGCGGGTCGTGCCGCCCGACTTGATCGCGCCGGCGGCGCGGTCCCCGATCTTCAGGAACGACATCAGCCCCGACGACTTCCCGCCGCCCGACAGCCGCTCGTTCTCGCCGCGGAGCCGCGAGAAGTTCGAGCCGGTGCCGCTGCCGTACTTGAACAGCCGGGCCTCGCGAACCCACAGGTCCATGATGCCGCCCTCGTTCACCAGGTCGTCGCTGACCGACTGGATGAAGCACGCGTGCGGCTGCGGGTGGCTGTAGGCGTCCTTCGACTTCAGCAGCTCGCCCGTCCGCGGGTCGCAGTACAGGTGGCCTTGGCTGGGGCCGGTGATGCCGTAGGCGAAGTTCAGCCCGGTGTTGAACCACTGCGGGCTGTTCGGCGCGCACATCTGGTGCAGCATCATGTACGCCAGCTCGTCGTAGAACGCCTGCGCGTCCTCCGCCGTGTCGAAGTAGCCGTACTTCTCGCCCCAGTACCGCCAGCACCCGGCCAGCCGGTGGATCACCTGCTTCGCGCTCTTCTCCGGGCCGGTGACGACGTTGCCGTTGCCGTCCCGCATCGGCTGGCCGGCCTCGTCCACCTGCGGCACCCCCGCCTTGCGGAAGTACTTGCTGACCATGATGTCGGTCGCGAGCTGCGACCACTGCTTGGGGATCTCCGCGTCCGTCATCTCGAACACGACCGACCCGTCCGGGTTGCTGATCCGGCTGGTCCGCCGCTCGTACTGTACCGACGCGAACGGGTCCTGGCCTTGGCGGGTGAACTTGCGGGAGATCTTCATCGAGAAACGACCATCCTTCCTTAGATCGGGAGCCTGACGGGTACGACGCGGGCGGTGCGTGCGGACTGCGGGGAGAGGCGCATGACAACGACTAACACAACAGGATCAAACCACGTTTAGCCGGCCCGCTCGCGGGCCGCGCCCGCGGTCGGCAGAACGACAGCGACGCCTCGACGCCGCCGCCGTCCGGGGACCGCGACTACTTCTTCGTGTCCAACCACAACTCGTACTTGTGCCCGGCCGGGAGCGGCCCGGGCTTGACGACCTTGTTCGCGACCGACACGCCCTTCGCGTCGTCGACGCTGACGATCGCGTTCGGCGCCGCGGTCGCGGTGACCAGCGTCTTGCCGGCCGTCGCGTCGACGACCCGCACGTTCCCGCCGCCGCCCACCAGGTACGTGAACGGCGCGGGGCCGGACTTCAGGCGGGTCGCGTTCATGTCCTTCGGCACCGCCGTCGGCGCGGCGACGGGCTGCGGGGCGTTCGGGGCGGCACCCGATTTGCCCTTGTCCGTGCACCCGGGGGCGGCGACCGCGACGCACGCGAACCCCAGCGCGAGGGCGGCGAAGACAGGCGGGGTGGCGAGCGTGGACTTCGGCTTATTCATGGCGGTGCGGCTCCGTTGGCTGCGGCCCAGCGAGCGCGGGCGGCGCCGGTCGATTCGGTTCGGGTCGTCGGGTCGGACGGTTTGCCCCGGAAACTGCCGGCGGCGGGTGCGCGGGTCACGGCACCCGCCGCCGACGCGCAGACGATATGAGTTCCTCGTTCGCTTAACGCCTCAGGAAATACAGCGCGAACCGGTTGTTGCTCTTCAGGTCAAGCTTGGTGGCACTCCGGCCGTTGACCTCGATCGCGTTCTTGTCGGGGTCGACGGTGATCCGGTCGCCGTCGCGCACCCGCTGGTCCCAGACGACCGCGCCCGCGGTCTCATCCACCAGGTAAACGGTGCCTTCGTCGCGGGTGCTGTAGCTCAGCGTGCCGCCGCGCCCCTCGTCGACCACCCGCGCGTCACGCGGCACCCCGCGCGACGCGCCCGACTCGCGCTCGACGTTGCGGTCGCGGTCGCGATCCCGGTCGCGGTCACTGCTCAGGATCACGCCGTCGCGGTCGCGGTCGCGATCCCGGTCGCTGCGACTGCTGTCGCCCTCGAGCAGGCTGCAGCCGGCAGTCAGAACGGTCAGGCCCAGGACGCCGGCCAGAGACAGATTGCGTAACGTGGTCATGTCGAACCTCTCGGTAAAGAGTCGTGGAACGAACTCGGCGACGGGAACCACTCCCGTGCGCCACGACTCTCCCTCGCACCACGCGTGCCACGGCAGACCTTGCTTCGACGGCTCAAAAGCCCTTGGCCGTCGCGGGTCGCCGTCGGTCGCGACCCGGATCCGCACGAGAAACCCCTCGACTAATCCACCCGGGGCAGCGTCAGGCCCGGTTGGTCCTGGTACTTGCCCCGCTTGTCGGCGTAACTGACGGCGCACACGCGCTCGCCCTTGAGGAAGATCAGCTGCGCGATCCCCTCGTTAGCGTAAATCTTGGCCGGAAGCGGGGTCGTGTTCGAAATCTCCAGCGTGATCTTCCCGCGCCACTCGGGCTCGATCGGGGTCACGTTCACGATGATCCCGCACCGGGCGTAAGTGCTCTTGCCGACGCAGATCGCCAGGCAATCCCGCGGGATCGAGACGAACTCGACCGTCTCGCACAGCGCGAAGCTGTTCGGCGGGATCAGGACGTGATCCTTACCGGTGGTCTCGGTATCGACGGTCACGAAAGACCGCTCCGAGAAGTTCTTCGGGTCGACGATCTCGGAGTTAACGTTGGTGAAAATCTTGAAGACCGACCCGACGCGGATGTCGTAGCCGTAGGACGACACGCCGAAGCTGACCTTGCCCGGCCGCTTGTCGTTCTCCTCGAACGGCTCGATGCCGATCAGTTCCCGGATTTGAGAGTCACAGAGGATCGCCATGAGTCGGTACAGCCTGCATGAGGGCGAGCGAGAACGACGCGAGGGTTTCCCGTCCCGGGGTGCGCCGCGCTCCATCGCCTGACTTTTCTTTGGCGACCGTCATCCTGACGGCTGCTGATGAGTATCGCAAATCGGCGGCCAGCTTGGCGTGCCTGAGGCCACCGCCCTACCGCGATCGTCCCTTCGCGAGCCGAACTATTCCACGTCTTGTGTCGTTCGGCCTCACGAAAGTCACTATAGTACTACATCTGGTATTCCGCAACGCCGACTTTACTAAATGTGGGATACACAACGCTGACGAGGGCTTAACGAGTTGTTCAACCGAGAGTTAGCATAGCGAAGATTTTCCGATCCCCATTTCCCCTCGCGCGCCCGGTCAGGTTATCCACCGCCGCCCGCGCCAGCGGTGGACCGAATTGGGGAGAAGCGCCCCCAGCACTGAGCAGGCTGATCCGGTGAATAAAAACGCCGCCGATAACGCTACGCGCGAAACCCCCACACGACGACAAGCTGACGGTCAACAGTCGCCGAGTCCGACATCGAGGCGCGGGTATGCACAGCCGGAAAACGCGACGTGCGCGCGCAGCGGTACCCCGAAAGGTACGCGCGCAACCCCCTGCTTGAACGACTGTGAGATCTGCTTAAGCCCCGTAGCTGCGGAGGACGCCGATGACGACTCCCTGGATGCGCACGCGGTCGGCCTCGACGATTCGCGGCTCCATCGTGCTGTTGGCGGGTTGGAGGCGAACCTTGCCACCCTCTTTGAAATACCGCTTGAGCGTGGCCTCGCCGGTGTCGAGCAGCGCGACGACCTGCTCACCGTTGCGAGCCGACTCGCGGCGCTCGATCACGACGTAGTCGCCGTCGCACAAGTGGTCTTCGATCATCGACTCCCCGCGGACGCGCAGCACGTACACCCCCTGCCGCGCCTGGAACATCGTCTCGAGGTCAATTTCCTCGCGGTTCTCGACGGCTTCGATCGGCGAGCCGGCCGCGATGTTCCCCAGCAGCGGCAGCTTCGTCGTCCGATCCTCGTCCGGCAGCTTCTCGTCCGCCACAATCTCCAGCGACCGGGCCTTATGCTTGTCGCGGCGGAGGACACGCTTCTTCTCCAGCGCCCCGACGTGCTCAAAAATCGTCACCTTGCTGGTGCCGAGTTGATCCGCCAACTCCTGCATGGTCGGAGCATACCCGTGCAAATGTCGGTAATTGCGAATAGCCACAAGCACGTCGAGCTGCCGGGGAGTCAGATTCATTGCAATCCTTCCTTTATCAATACGAAAGCCCAGGTTCGGCACCTGTCTCGGGAACACTACCCTAACATTCGACAAGGGTCAAGCCGTTTCTGTAATTTGTGATTCAATCCCCCCCCAAACCTTTGTCCCAAACGGCCAAAGGGTGAGCGGTGGGATGGCCGATAGGTCAGGAGTATGGACCTCGTCAACGCAGCCGTCGGATTGCAGCAGGCCAGGCTCGCGAGCCAGGTGAACGTGGCCGTCGCGAAGAAGGTGATGGACACGCAGCGGATGGAGGGGGCGGCGGCGATCCAATTAGTGCAGTCAGCGTCGAAGGGGGTCGGGCAGGCGGGGGATCAGTTGGTGGCGGCGGCGACGGGGTTGGGGGGGGCGTTGGATACGTATGCTTAAGTACAGAGTTGTAACAGAAGAAGGAGGTTCGGCACGGATGCTGAATCGCGCGACGGATGATCGGAGAATCGGGATCGAGAGCCAGTGGTGCGTCGGCGAACCGCCGGCGCGGTGGGACGTCTGCTTCGGGCAGCGGTTGGCGGAGAAGATCCGGCAGTTGTTGTGGCGGGAGCGCGTGGCGCCGATTCGCAACGTGGTGCTGAAACAGCAGTCGAGCGAGCCGGTGCGGATGCGGAAGGCGGCTTAGCGGGGGATGCGGAATTCTGACGGCGGACGACGAAATGAAGCGACGGCGAGCCCTTTCGGGGCTCGCCGTCGGTCGTTTAAGGCGCGGCGGCGTGTAAGCCGAATTCTGTTCCCCGAGGGGGCGACCATTTCTCTGTGCCGGGCGTTTCCGCCCGGCTCCGGCCCTTGCGGGCCGTGCGACCTACCCGCGGCGTCTTGGTCGTCCCGGGCCGGGACTCGCCGCGTATTTGGTCTTGCTGCCGGTGGGGTTTGCCGTGCCACCCGTGTCGCCACGGGCGCGGTGCGCTCTTACCGCACCATTTCACCCTTGCTGGGGGAGTTGCCAGCAACCAGCAACTCCCCTTAGCGGTATCTTTCTGTTGCACTTTCCGTCGGATTGCTCCGCCTGGACGTTATCCAGCACCATGCCCTGAGCAGTTCGGACTTTCCTCACCGGCGGGGGTTTTCAGGCCCCTGCCGGCGCGGTCGCCACTGCTGCCGCGCCTCGACTGGGTTATACCATGTTGGGCCTCCCGTTGTTCTGACGGCGCGAATCGTCAAGGTGGGGTGGCGAACGGTTCGAAAAACAGGTTATGGACCAGGACCTGCTCGCCAACATCCCGTTGTTCGCCAAGCTCGGGCCGGTGGAGCTGGCGGAGTTGGCGGGGTTGTTGAAGCAGCGGGACGTGGCGGCGCAGCAGCCGGTATTCTGGATCGGGGACGAGGGGTCGGAGTTCTTCCTGGTGCAGGTGGGGCGGGTGGCCGTGTGCTACCCGGACGAGGCGGGGCACGAGGTGACCATCGCGGTGCTGGGGCCCGGGAACTTTTTCGGAGAGATCTCGCTGCTGGACGGGGGGCCGCGGACGGCGACGGTGCGGGCGGAGGGAGACGTGCGGCTGCTGTCGCTGAGCCGGCACGACTTCCTGGAGTTCCTCAAGCGGCACCCGGCGGCAGCGGTGCTGATCCTGACGGTGCTCGGGCAGCGGCAGCGGGAGATGCTGGAGAAGCTGCGCGGCCTGAAGAACCTGAACGAGGTTGTCGAGCAGCGGATGAGCCTCTGGTACCGGACGGCGGACCGGATCGCGGCGGTGGCGGCGAGCGGGACGTTCTTGGGGCTGCACGTGCTGTGGTTCGTCGTGTGGATCGTGCCGAACGTGATCCCGGGGATGTTCGGGCTCAGCGAGGGGTGGGACCCGTTCCCGTTCGGGCTGCTGACGATGGTGGTGTCGCTGGAGGCGATCATCCTCTCGATCATCATCATGGTCAGCCAGAACCGGGCGGGGGAGAAGGACCGGATCCGAGCGGACCTGGACTACCAGGTGAATCTGAAGGCGCACCTCGAGGTGATGCAGTTGCACCGAAAGATCGACCGGATCGAGCGGGCGGTGGCGGGGCTGGGGTCGCGCGTGGACGAGGCGGGGCCGACGTCGGCGAGCGCGCGGATGCTCGGGGTGGGGGACGAAGCGCGGCGGTGAGAAGGCGGTTCACCGCAGAGACGCGGAGGGCGCGGAGAAGCCACGCATTCAGCGCGCCTGGGCGCGCGGACGGACGAAGGGGCGGGTAGGTTTGACGCCGTTCTTGCCAACGGGGGTCCGCAGCAGCCAGTTGCGCGGCTTGAGGGGGAAGCGGAGGCGGCGTTCGAGTTCGGCGGCGAGGGGCGGGAAGTCGGCGTCGTCGGGCGCGCAAATCGGGACGGGGACGTCGCCTTCAAACTCGTAGAAGAGGTGGGGCTGTCGGTCCATGGGCGCCTGCACGTTTATCGTCCGCCGCGGCGGGGCGATTCAGGTGGTCCTGGCGGGTCCGGCGCGGGTTGATCCGCGAAACCGCAAGCAACCACGGTGCGGTGGGGTGCAGCGCGGCGGGTAGCGTGGTGCGGGCGGTTTTATTCGGTTCAGGCGGCGCCACCCAGATTGCGGGGGAGTTCTTCGACGTCGTGGTAGCCGAACATTTGGATCTGGTCGGCGTGGTCGCGGGTGAGGCGGCGGAGTTGGTCGAGGGAGGCGAGGCGTTGGGCGTTGTCGACGGCGCGGGCGGCGGACACCGGGGCGACGGGGTGGGCGGGGTCGGTCATCTCGCCGCGGAGGTAGTAGGCGTCGCCGACGTGCAGGGTCCAGCGGTCGCCGTCGCCGACGGCAACGCCGCAGTGGCCGGCGGTGTGACCGAAGAGGGGGACGAGGAGGACCTGCGCGTTGAAGCCGAGGTCGAGGCGGCGGGCTTCGAGGCCGAACCAGGTTTCGCGCGAGGTGGCGTGGGTGATCCAGCGGGGATCGGGCGGTAGCGCCAGTCGCCGGCGGTCGAGGCGGCGCGTTCCTCGGCGGAGACGTGGACGGCGGCGCGGGGGAAGTCGGCGAGGCCGCCGGCGTGGTCGGGGTCGAGGTGGGTCAGGATCAGGTGGGTGACGGCGTCGGGGTCGATGCGTTGGCGCTCGAGCTGGCGGCGAGCGGTGTCGGCCTCGTCGAACTGGAAGCCGGCGAGGGAGATCGCGGGCTCGCCGACGCGGGCGGCGGGGTCGCGGACGTCTTCGAGGCCGATCCCGGTGTCGACCAGCGCGAGGCCGGCGGGGTCGCGGAGGAGGAGGCAGTGGCAGCAGATCCTGGGGTTCGGGGGGGCGTGGAGCCAGCCGGCGTTGAGGTGTTGGAGGTGGGTCATCGGCGCGGATCGTAGGCGGGGACGACCGGGTGGCGGCTACCGCGCGGCTACGCGGTGACAAGGACGATTTGATACCACGTCGTCCGGCGCAGCACCGCCGCGTTGCGCCGGTCAATCGGGTCGGGCGCGCGGGTGCTCGGGGTGGGGGAGGAAGCGCGGCGGTGAACGGCCGCCACCGTGCTCCGTCCCAAATGTTCCGCCCCCGCGTCCGGTTCCCGAGCCCGGAGACGAAAACGCCCGCGCCGGGGGGCCGGCGCGGGCGAGGATGCGGGTCTTTCAATGGGGATGGCGGTTAGCGCTTGGCCAGGGCTTGTTCGCGGAGGGTTTCCATTTCCTTCCTGGCGGTCGTGACGAAAGTTTTCACGTCTTCCGGCCAGGCGGCCATGCGGTCGACGCTGCGGGTCAGCTGGGTGACGGCTTCCTTAGCGTGCTCGCCGGCGACGGCCCAGTTCTGCTCGGCGGCGGCCATCTTGGCGACGTGGTAGCTGCGCCAGCCGGCCTCGTAGGAGTAGTCTTTCCAGTGGGCGAAGTCGCCCTTGAAGTCGCCGGGCTCGGGGTTCGCGCTCAGCTTGCCCTGGATCTTCTTGGCGTGCTCGAGCCAAGCCTTGACGTCGGCGTGGTTGGGGTACTCCTTGAGCACGTCGGTCGCGCCGTTGACCACGCCGGGGATCAGCCGGCCGACCGCCGCCTCGGGCTGGCGGCTCTTGAGCGCGGCCTCGAGTTGCAGGTGCGCGAACTTCGTCTGCCAGTAGATCACGCTCAGCACGTCGCCGGTCGTGATCGCGTTCTTGTCGTCGTCGTAAAGGCCCATCGAAATCAGCTCCTGTTCGGTTGAGTGTTGTGCGACGAAGGATACCGCCCGAGCAAAGCCCGACAATTGCCCTGATCCGGCCTACCGCCCCTGCCGCCCCCGCTGCGGGTGACGACGAGCGCGCCTCGCGCCCGCTATGCCGCAGGCGGCGATGGCGGAGAGTGCGGACGACGGTTCGGGGACTGACGCGAACGCCGCGGCCAGGTCGCTCGCGAACGCGGCGGGCGCCCCCGGCACCGGGCCGGCGGGGAGCGCGCCGTCGTAGTTCTGGGCGAGCTTGACCAGGTCGTTGAAGTCGACGGCCCCGTCGTACGTGAAGTCGCCCTCGGTCCAGACCTTGTTGGCCGTCTCGTAGTTCTGCGCCAGCGCGACGAGGTCGTTGAAGTCCACGAGCCCGTCGAGCGTCGCGTCGCCCGCGAGCGTGTAGCGGACGAGGACCGATGTCGCGTCCACCGTGTGCCCGTACCAGGCCGCCGTCTGGGCCCCGGACAGGCCGAGCAGCGCCGACGCCTCGCCGTACCCGACCGCGCTGCCCGCGGTCGCCGCCGCGACGGACGACGTGATCCCGGTGCCGTCCCACCCGCCGCCGGCGTAGCCCCCCTGCACGCGCTGGCGGATCAGGTTCAGCGGCGTGGCGCCGGCGTAGTCGACCAGGAGTTGCCGGTCGTTCAAGTCGATCGTCGACTCGGACGGGTTCATCGCGATCGAGCTGACCCGGAACGTCCCGCCGAGCAGGTCGATCCGCCCGGCCCCGGTCAGCGTCAGCGCGCCGGTGTGGAACGTCCCGGCCGACTGCAGGAGCGTGCCGCTGTGGGCGATTCGCGCGCTCTGGCTCGTCACGCTCCCGCCGTGCAGCTCGTACGCGTCGCGCCCGGCGGGGCCGCCGTCCATCCCGATCAGCAGGGCCGCGTTGCTCACGACCGTGCCGCCGGTCTGCTGGAGGTCCCCCGCGCCCAGTTGCCCGACGCTCATCCCGCCGCTGGTGACGCTGCCGGCCGAGATCGTGTACCGCCCGTAGCCGCTCGACGACCCCGCCCGCAGCACGCCCGTCAGCGTGATCGTGCCGCCGGTCTGGGTGAACTCGGCCGTACCGCTGGTGCCGCCGGTGCCGCCGCCGACGAACAGGTCCTCGCCGTTCAGCACGGCCGCGCCGGACAAGTTGTAGGCGGGGGACGTGCCCGCCGGTCCCTGCAGGACGGTGTTGTTGGTGAACGTCGCGGTGCCGCCGGTGTGGTGGACGGTCGAGCTCCCGTTGACGACCAGGATCGAGCCGCTGACCGAGCCGCCGGACAAATTAAACGTCCCCGCGCCCGCGCCACCGACCCGGAGTTGTGCGGTGACGTTCAGCGCGCCGGTGCCCGAGAGCGAGTACGTCCCCTCGCCGGTCGCCGTCTGCCCGAGCCAAAGGCCGTTGGCGCCGGTGACGGAGTGGACGCCGCCGCTCTGCGTGATCGCGCCCTTCCCGGTCCGCCCGACCTCGACCTCGCCCGGCGTCAACTGCCCGCCGGACATCACCAGGGTCGGCGCCAGCACAGGCGAATCGACCGACAACTGGGCGAGCAGGCCGGCGGGCGTCGTCGGGTTCTGGTACTGCACGACCGCGCCCGCCTGCGTGATTCGCGCCTGGTCCGCCGCCAGCGGGACGCCGGCCGGCGACCACCCGGGCGCGGTGTCCCATGGCAGGTTCCCGCCGACCCACGTCTTCACGGCGGCCCGCGCGGCGGGCGCCGCCGCCGCCGCCATCGAGACCGCCGCTACGACCCCGCACCGACGACGCCATCCTCGATTCGCATTCATTGCGCCGATCCTTCCGAGTAAGAGCTTCGAGACACCAAAGTCGGGCGCGCGGTATCCCCGCCGCGGTCGCTCGACCGCTTCCGGCGAAGCTACGCACCGGCCCTCATCACAACGACGACTTCACCGCCCGCGCCACGGACCGAGCGGTCGCGCAACCCGAGCCCGGCCCGTCACGCCCCGCCCGCGAGCAGGCGACTCCAGTCTAAATCTAGTAGATACAACCAACGACCTGCCGCCGACGGCGCACGCCGGGCCCGTTCAGGGCGCGGTCACGCCGCGCCCTCATGCCGCCGACACCGAAAAGTCGGTCACACCTCGGACATCCCCTGCTTCGATCCGCCCGGCGGCAGGTCTGTGTTCTCCGCCACCGGTCCCGCGTGCGCCGCCGGCGGCCGACCGCCCGCGCCCGCGCCGCCGCGCGGCCGCACCGTCAGGTTGTACAATCCGCCGGTCGGCGAACCGCCCGCCCCACCGCCGCCCGCACCGACGATGTCGGCCACGCTGAACTGCCGCAGCACGTCGAAGAACGCCCGCTCGGCCCGCATCAACTGCACCCGCAGCACGCACCCGGGCTCAAGGCAGCAGGCGGTCGGGTCGGTTACGCACGCCAGCACGCCGCCGCGGCCTTCGAAGTCCGTCACGACGTCGGCAACGTTGATCTGCGCCGCCGGCCGCGCCAAACTTACGCCCCCCGTCCGGCCTGACTGCGAGCGGACGTACCCGAACCGGGCCAACTGCTGGATCACCTTCACCAGGTGATCCTTCGAAATCGCATAAGCCTCGGCGATTTGCTCCGCTGTCGCCTTCTGCTCGGTGAACGCCAGATACAGCAGCGTCCTCAAGGCGAAATCCGTCTGCACCTTCAGGTTCACGAATATATGGTACCAGGATCACCACCTTTCTCAAGCTATTTTTAAGGAATCTTTCTACGCCCTAATCAGGGCTACACGGGGTCGCGCAGAAGTGAGCACCGAGGAGAGGCAACCGTTTGCGCCAGACAGCCTTGAAGTAGATGCTTGGGAGGTGCCGTCGATGGGTCAGGAACACTGACCCCTGCGCCCCAACCACCCTCTCCGGTATGTTGTCTTACCAAATCCGGAGGTCGCTCATGACCCGCGCCGCCCGCTCTTGTTGGATCGTCTTCCTGTCGCTCGCCGGATGTGACGATCCGCCTCCCGCCGCCACTGCCCCCGCCCCCGCCAGCCAATCCGCCGCGTCTGACCGGACTGACTCGTTCTTCGCCAAGACCCTGACCCTCCGCCTCGGCGACGGCATCGACCTTGACGCCGGCGCTGTCACGCGCGACCCCGCCCACGCCGACGTGACCTTCAAGTACGTCCCCGCCCAGCCGGCCGGGTCGTCGCTCCGGTTCAACCCGATCACGAAGCGGTTCGACCTCCAGCTCGACCCGAAGATCGACCGCGACGTGCCGATCCTCTCCGCCGCCGCCCGCGTGAAGAACTTTGCCGACCGACCGAAGCCGGGCGCGCTGACGACCGGCGACGCCGCCACCTGGTCCGACACCGGCTACTTCGGCAACGACGGCCGGTTCTTTGTCGTCCAGTCCCGCGGCGGCCGGCACCACCTGCTCGAGGTGGTCGCCTTCGAGGCGCCGTCCAACGACCGCGCCGCCTGGCGCGCGTCCTTCGCCCACGCGCCGCTCGACCTCCCGCTCGGCCAGCCCGGCGGCCAGGTCGCCCCCGCACTGACCGGCACCCTCACCTACCTCGACTTCTTCCGCACGAAGCAAATCGTCGACGTCGACCTGAAAACCGGCCGCGTCACCCCCCGCCTCGACGGCCAGTGGCCGCGCCGCAACCCGGCGACCGGCGACACGGTCTACGTCGACCCCGCCGGCGCGATCGTCGCTGCCGCCGCCGACGGCCGGCCCACCGTCACGCTCCGCCGCGACGACCAGCCGTCCCGCCCCGCCCTCTCGCCCGACGGCCAGCGCGTCGCCGCCGTCGTCCAGCGCACGACCGCGCACGAGCTGTCCGGCGGCATCAAGATCACATCCGCCGTCACGTCCGACGTCGTCGCCGTGTTCGACCGTTCGGGCAAGCAGGTCGCCGAGTTCGCCAACAAGTCCGACCCCGCTTGGACGCCCGACGGCCGCCTGGTCTGCACCGAGTGGGCCCGCCCCGGCCTCTACCTCAGCGACCCCACGCTCAAAACGCTCACGCGCATCGACCCCGCCGACTTCCAAACGCCCGCCGCGACGCCGGCGGTCAGCCCCGACGGCGCGACGATCGCCTTCGCCTCCGCCGGCCGCGTCTGGACGATCGCGCCTGACGGGAAGAACCTCCGCCAGGTCCTCCCCGACGGCCAACACCAGTCCGCCCCCACGTTCAGCCCCGACAACCGTTGGCTCGCCACGATCGTCGGCCGCCAGGGCGTCGGCGAATGGGACGTCCACGTCCACGTCGTGGACCTGAAGTCCGGTCACCACTTCCCCTACCGGACGGCCACCGGCGACGTCTGCAACCCCGCCCCCGCGACGACGCTGTCGTGGACGCCGTAGCGCGCAGCGAAAGGCCCCGGCGGGTGCGCCCGCCGGGGCCTCACATTTCCGAGCAACTGACGATCGCAATTACACCCGGCTCTTCAGCCGCAGCGCGTTCTCCACCGCCGGCCGGCCGATAGGGTAGTACTGGAATCCGTTCTCCCGCATCACGTCGCGGTTCAAACAGTTCCGCCCGTCGAAGATCAGCGGCGTGTTCATCGTCGCGCTGATCTTCCGGAACGGCAGCGTTGTGTACTGCGGCCAGTCCGTCACCAGCGCCACCGCGTCCGCGCCGGCCGCCGCGGTCACCGGGTCCGGCGACCACTCGACGCGATCCTTGAAGATCGCCTTCATGTTCTCCATCCCCTTGTAGTCGTGCGCCCGCACCGTCGCGCCCTTGTCGAGCAGGTACTCGATCACGTCGATCGCCGTCGACTCGCGGATGTCGTCGGTGTCCGCCTTGAACGCCAGGCCCCAGACCGCGATCGTCGCCCCCTCGATCGGCCGCCCGAGCTTCTGCACGATCTTCTCGGCGAACCGCTTCTTCTGGTTCTTGTTGATCGTCTGGATCGCGTGGACGAACAGGCTCTCGTACCCGACGGCCTTGGAGATGTGCTCCATCGCCGCCACGTCCTTCGGGAAGCAGCTGCCGCCGTACCCGCACCCCGCCCGCAGGAACGACGGCCCGATCCGGCTGTCGCTGCCGATCCCCTTCCGGATGTCCTCGACGTCCGCGCCGTAGCTTTCGCACAGGATCGTCATCTCGTTCATGAACGAGATGCGGGCCGCCAGCATGCTGTTCGCCGCGTACTTCGTCAGCTCGGCCGACTCCCAGTTCATGGTCAGGAAGTCTTCCTCGCTCTTCTTGATGAGCGGGTCGTACAACCGGCGCATCATTCGGAACGCCTCCGGGCTCTCGCCGCCGACCACGATGCGGTCGGGGTTCAAGCAGTCCTGCACCGCCGTCCCCTCCTTGAGGAACTCCGGGTTCGAGATGACCTGCACGTACGCCTTGGTCTGCTCGCGCAGGTAGTTGTACAGCTTCCGGTTCGTCCCGGCCGGCACCGTCGACTTCACGACGATCGTCACCATGTACTCGTTCTTCAGCTCCGCGAGCGCGTCGCACACTTCCTTGCCCGCGGCCTCGAGGTAGCTCATGTCCACCGTGCCGTCCGGCTTGGGCGGCGTGCCGACGCACAGGAACACGACCTCCGCGTCGCGGACCGCCGCCTTCACGTTGTCCGTGAACTGCAACTGCCCCGACGCATAGTGCTCCTGCATCAGCTCCTGCAGGCCCGGCTCGAAGATCGGGCAGTGCCCGTCCTGGAGCGTCTTGAGCTTGCGCGGGTCCTTCTCGACCCCGCGCACCGTGTGCCCGATCGCCGCCAGGCACGTCCCGGTCACCAACCCCACGTACCCGCAGCCAATGATTGTCACGTCCATAGAACAGGTCCTTCGATGTCGATCAGAATGCCCCTGCGCGAGGTGCCGACAGCGCGGCGCGGTGGTCGCTTAACGGGGCCAACTATAAAGACGCCGCGGAATGCCCGCCACGTTCAAACACGATCAAAAACGCCACACCGTCTTTGTCTACCATCGGACAACTCCCCCACCCACTTGTTAGCGTTGACGTCCGAATTCCCCGCACAATCGTTTGCCGCAGCACGGTCAGCCGGCTCATCCGCAACTCCACCAAAAACTCTCGGCAAGCAGCCCACACCCGTGCGCTCCACAACCCGGGAATTGCCGTCATTAGTCCCCTGCCGATAACATCACCCCTCGGAGTCCTCAAACATGCCCCTCCTCCCCCACCCCTCCCGACGCGCGCTGCTGCGCAACACCGCCGCCGCCGCGCTGACCCCCCTGCTCGCCCGCTGGGCCAGCGCCGCCGACGACGCCAAAGACTCCGCCACCTTCACCTTCGCCGTCCTCAACGACCTCCACTACGTCGACAAAGACTGCGGCGCGTGGCTGGCCAAAAACGTGATCGACCGCCTGAACGCCCAAGCCCCCGACTTCGTCCTCGTCGTCGGCGACCTGACCGAGCACGGCACCAAGCCGCAAAACGCCGGCGTCCGCGACGTCCTCGCCGCCCTCAAAATGCCGCTCCACGTCACCGTCGGCAACCACGACCACCAGGCCGGCAACAACGACCGCACCCCCTACGAGACCGCGTTCCCCAAGTCCCTCAATTACCACTTCGAGCACAAGGGCTGGCAGTTCCTCGCCCTCGACTCCACCCAGGGCCACGCCGGCGCCAACACCCGCATCCACCGCGACACGATCACCTACGCCACCGACACGCTCAAAGCCCTAGACAAGAAGAAGCCGACCGCCCTCTTCACCCACTTCCCGCTCGGCCGCTTCCTCCCCCACCGCCCCGCCAACGGCAACGACCTCCTCCTCCCCTTCGAAAACCACAACCTCCAAGCCGTCTTCAACGGCCACTTCCACTCCAAGACCGAGCGCCTCTGGGGCGACGCCGTCCTCACGACCAACACCTGCTGCTCGTTCCGCAAGAACAACCACGACTTCGACTGGCGCAAGGGCTACTTCCTCTGCACCGCCAAAGACGGCCAGATCACGCGCGACTACGTCCAAGTCAACGCCCCCGCCCCCAAACCCTGACCGCCCGCCCCGGCTCACTTCCTACTGCCTGGCCTCCACTGCCCCCGCGTCCCGGATCTCGATCACGGTCCCCGGCTCGATCTGCGGCGCCTCGGCCGGCGTCACCCCGTCCGCCAGGTCGTGCCGCCGCACCACCCGCGGCCGCTCGTGCACCATCCCCATCTTGTACGCCGCCACCACGATGTACCCGAACACGATCAGGTAGAACGCGACCGCGTACCGCGTCCGCGTGACCGCGATCGCCCCACCCGCGACCGCGAAGAACACCGCCAGCCCATAGCTGATCAGCACCGTCTTCTTCACGCTAAACCCCCGGGCGACCAGCTGGTGGTGGAAGTGCTGCTTGTCCGCGCTGAACAGCGGCCGCCCGTTCACCCACCGCCGGGTGAACGCCAGCGCCGTGTCGAGCACCGGCAGCGCGAACATCACCATCGACGCCAGGAACCACCGCCAGTGCTGCCCCTGGCTCATCAGGATGATCATCGTCGCGCAGCAGAACCCGAGGAACATCGACCCGGTGTCCCCCATGAAGATCGACGCCGGGTTGAAGTTGTACGGGATGAACCCGAGCACCGCCCCGAGCAGCGCCAGCGCGATCACGACCCGCACCGCGTCCAGGTTCGGGTCGAACCCGCCGCTCGACATCGCCAGGTGCACCGCCAAAAACAAGAACCCCGCCGCGATCACCGCCGTCACCCCGCCGCACAGCCCGTCCAGCCCGTCCATCAGGTTCGTCGCGTTGCAGCACGCGACGACCACGCACACGACCACCACGCTGCTCGTCCAGTACACCACCCCCGGCCCGAACAGCAACGGGTCCGCCCCCGGCAGCCACGCCAGCCACTGCCCGGCCGCCTGCTGCTTGGCCAGCCACCGGTTCAGCGTATCGAACGGCAGCGCCGTCGCGCCCGTCCCGATCCCCTCCGCCACCAGGAAGCACGCCGCCGCCGTCTGCCCGACGATCTTCACCCACGGCCGGATCCCGAACACGTCGTCCCACAGCCCCAGCACGATGATCACGCACGCCCCCGCCACCACCGAGAACGGCACCGTCACGTGCCACGCCAGCCCCGGCTCCGCCAGCGGCATCGGCCGGAACTGGCTGACCGCCAGCCCCGTCAGCCACCCGAGGAACACCGCCAGCCCCCCGAGGTACGCCACCGGCACGCTGTGCATCTTCCGCGCCCGGTCCGGCGCGTCGATCACCCCGTAATAGTTCGCGACCACCCGCATCAGCGGCGTGAACACGAACGCGACCCCGAACGCCGCGTAGAACACCCACACGTACTGCTCGAGCACCTGGTCCGCCGTCAGCGCCCGCACCCCGCCGAACATGTCCGGTACGAACCCTCCCGCGCCCGTCCCAACCGCCTCCGCCGCCGTCGCCAACCAGCCTGTCCGCAGCATCCGCTAAACCCTCGGCCCCGCCGATCGACACGCCCGGGAGCCCGCGGAACTCATTCCGCGGGTTCGTGACCGATTCTACTCCGCCCCAGCACGGTCACAAAGCGACCGCATCGCCGATACTGCCCGCGCAACGCGTACGGCCTCACATTCATGCTCGGTTCAATCCCCCGCCCCCTTTAGCGCCAACCCCCGCCCGTCGCCCCCCGCTTCCCCTTCACCATGGCGTAAAGCACGTGCGCCATCACCCCCTGCCCGACCTCGTTCAGGTGAATTTTATAGCCCCACACCCGGCGGCGCACACCGACCCGATCCAACCGCCCCGATCACAAGCACGCCCGACAAAAGAGAACCCCGCCGGCAATCGCCGGCGGGGTCGCATCGGTTCAACTTCAGCCGCGCGAAAACCGTCACTCCCACCACTTCGCCCCCGGGATCGCCCGGATCGCGTTCGTCCCGCAGTGGATCCCGCCCGACGTGTCGTGGTACAGCCGCGTGTCCGTGAACGTCACCTCGCCGTACCCGGCCTTCCGGAACGTCGCCGCCGCGTACGCCTCGAACAGATCGCTCGAACCCTTGCCGTCCCAGTTCACCCGCGGCCCGTACGCCTTCCCCGCCACGACCGCCCGCCCGTCGCTCAGACTGTTCAACGTGTTCGTCGTGAACGCCCCCAGCCGCCACGGCTGCGGCGCAGGGAACTGCGGGTCCTCGTGGAACAGCCCGGGCGTGTAAAACAGCTGCGCCGCCTTCACCAGCGTCGCGTCCGGGTTCGTCTGGAACGTGAACCGGTCTCCCGCCTTCGGGTTCCCCGCGAAGTAGTTCTTCAGCAGGAACGCCTTCGCCTCGACGAACACCTCGTCCCGCGACTTCCGCCCGTCGAACCACTTCGACGCCGACCCGCCCGCGTCCCAGAACCGCAGTTGATACCGGTCGCCGTCGAGGAACTTCACCTCGAACGTCCGCCGCGCCGCCCCGAGCAGACTGCTGAACGCCCCGCCCTTCAGCAGCGACCCGGTCCCCGTGTTCGCCGCGTTCTTCGCCGGCGTCGACACCCCGTCCGTCAAATTCATCGCCTTCTTCAGCGCGTCGTACACGCCGCGCAGCTTCCCCGCCGCGTACTCCAGGTTCTGCTTGCGGAACGTCGCGTTGTTCAGGAACGTCGCCAGCTTCAGCCCCTCGCTCGTGTGATCCGGCAGCGAGTCGTTCCCGTTCATCTTCGGCTGCACCCGCACGTTCGGGTTCAGCTTGAGCGCCCACAGCGACAGCGCCCACGCCACGTCCGGATCCGCGACCAGCAACTGCTTCCCGTTCGCCGCCAGGTGCACGACCTCGTCCACGTGCGCCACGCCCAGCCAATCATCCAGCTTCAGGTCGAGCAGCGGGTTCACGTTCTGCGCCGCGAAGTAATCCTTCATGTACGCCGGCATCCCGCTCGCCACCAGGTACCCCGGCGCGCCCGCCGCCGCCCCCGGCCGCGGCAGCGACTCGATGTCCCCGCCGTACGACGACCCTGACACCACCGGCTGCCCCGCCAGGTCCGTGTTCACGCCCACGCCCGGCGCCAGCAGCGTCCCGCGGACGAACGACCGGATGTTCGCCGTCTGATCAAAGTAAACGTCCCGCGCCCGCGGCAGATCGAGGATCGCCGTCATCTGCCCGTACGGCGACTTCACGTACCCGATCTCGTACCCGTCCTGCTGCCACAAATCGCCCGTTCGCGACTCGACCAGCCGCTGCCCGAACACCTTCTTCAGGCTCGCCCGCGCCTCGGCGTTGTCGAGGCCGTACCGGTTCATGTTCTCGACGAACACCCGCGTCACCGCCTGCCGGTTGTCCTGCAACACGAACGGCGCGACCCGCAGCACCACCTCGTCCACCTGCACCGCCGGCGGCCCCGACGGCTCGTCCACCGGCCCCCCAACGGGCCCCCCGACCGGCCCGCCCACCGGCGAACTGTCCGTCAGAATCGGGTCGTACTCCACCGTCACCCGCACCCGCACCTGCGCCCCCGCCTTCAACCCCTCCACCCCGAACTCGAGATACCCCGGCCCCCCGAGGTCACTGACCGCGTACTCGTTCGCCTCCGCCGGATTGTTGACGAACCGGATCGTGTCCCCGATCCCCGGCCCGATCGCCGCCACGTCCCCCGCCTGCGCCACCACCGCACCCCCCGCCAACTGCTTCGTCGGGAAAAACAGCCGCACGCGCTGCTCCGCCGCCACGTTCCGAAACGCGACCGGCTCCCCCGTCGGCTTGAGGATCTGCAGCGTGACCCGGTAGTTGTACGCGTCGTCCACGTTCAGCTTCGCCAGCCGAAGCCGCCCGACGTCCAGCAGGTCCGCCCCGTTGTCGATCACGTGGTTCGGCGCCACCGGCCGCCCGTTCCACGACCCGCCCGCCCAGTTGTCCGGCGCCGCCGTGTTCGTGTTGTCCCGGTCGAAGTTCGGCAAAATCACCGCCCCCCGCCCCCCCTTCCCGTCCGAGTAAACGTGCTCGTTCAAATCGTCCGCCGCCGTGATGACCCCGTCCCGGTTCGCATCGACCAGCAGATCGGTAAAAGCCACGGTGGCGAACAGCGTGCGCGGTTCAAGAGCGTCAAGGTGCATTGCGGTTTGGTCCGGTAATTACGCGGGAACACGGGTGGGCCCATCCCATCCACCAAACAGTTGGTCGCAAGCAACCCATCCGGGACGCCCCCCTCGGCACAAATCGCCCGCTAACCCCACCCCCCACACACCCCGCCCCGCAGACACCTCAAACGTGGCACGGGCATCCTGCCCGTGAACCGCGGCGTTCAGCCCGGTCCAAACCCGTCACCCGCCGTGATGAAGTTGGCACGCCCCCTGCCCCGTGAAAGCAATCCGGTCATGCTCAAGCACGCCTCTGCACCGTGCCGCGCACGCCCGTGACCGACGACGCGCCCCACGCCAAGCTCGTCTCACCGCGCACGCCAGTGACCGACGCGCCCCACGCCGGGCTCGTTCGCGTTAGCGACGACCCGGATTCTTCAACCCGCCAGCAGGGCAGACATCCGGGACGGTCTCTCGTCGGCAAGCGGGAAGTCGCCCGCGTGCTCCTACCCCCTCGCCCGGTACGCCGGGAGAGGGTCGGGGTGAGGGTTCGCGCCGCCCGCGACCGAATCACCCGGCCGCCCCATGCGCCTGCACCACTCCCCCCTTCGCGGATCGCCCAATCAAACCAGCACACTCCCGCCCTCATCCTCCGCCGGCCACAAAACGATCGCGGACGGAGTCCCCCATTCGATGAAATCCAGCGCCGGCGCCCCCATCACGTCCGACCCCCGCCCCCCGCTCAAGTGGTCGCGCCCCTCGCCGCCGTTCAGCGAGTCCCCACCCCGGCCTCCGTACAACTGATCACGCTGATTGCCACCCATCAAATAGTCGTCCCCGCGCCCCCCGATCAGCAAATCCTTCCCGATGCCGCCGTCGAGCACGTCGTCCCCCAAGTCGCCGTGCAACGTGTCGCTCCCCGCGCCGCCGTGAATCCGGTCGTGCCCGGCCCCGCCGTAAATTCTATCGTCCCCGTCACCCCCGAAGATCTTCGCCGGCACCGTCAGACGCCAGACCGCCTCCGGCACCGCCGGCGGGTTCCAGACGTAAGCGGGGTGATTCTCCGCCGCCACCAGAATCAAGTCGTCGCCACCGAGCCCGTACACCACGATCTGATCGATCAGTCGAAAGTCTGGAAACTCTTGAAATTGAGACCCGTCACCCACCCGCAGCACCGTCCCCCCCGGATTGACGACCACCGTGATCTGATCGCGTCCCTCCGTCCCGACGACCGTCAGCACGCCGTCGGTCAGCTCGATCGAGAACAACCGCCGCGCCTCAAGGAATTCAAGCACCGCCCCCTCCAATGGGTTGTCTCAGACAAGGCCCCGCCTTAACGGCCTCTAGCGTACCCCGTGAACGCCGCGCCGACCACACAATTCCGAGCACCCGTGCGTGAAGCTCGAAACGGATAAGCCTACCCCGATCGCTTCCGCCCCGCCGTCCGCTTCCTCGACGGCTTTCCCCCCGCCACCTTCGTTTCCGCCCCCTTCCGCCCCCGCACCAGCACCTCGAACGCCGCCCGCGCGTCCACCTCATATTGGCACCGCACCAGCGCCCGCCCCGCCCGGCTCACCCCATAGTCCCCCGCCGCGAACTTGATCAACTGGTACACCACGCCCCCCTCACCGGTGCCCTCGCTCAACACGCTGTCCGTCGCCGCCGCCCGCTTGCCCATGCCGCCAGCGTACTAGACCGCACCGACCGCCGCGCGTGCCAAACCCGTTCCTAGCCGCGTCCTAACCCGCTTTGAACACGCCGGTTATTCCTTGGTTCCAAGACCGCTCGAGAACGCCGCCGCGTGGATCGTGTTGGCGATCCGGTTCGTTACCTCAATCTCCTCCGACCCCATGTCGATCATCACGCGCTCGCCGACCTCCGACCGGATCGTCGGCGCGATCAGCGCCCGCCCGTCGAGCACGATCGCCAGGCGTCGTCCGATGTTCGCCTTCGTCGCCGCCGCAAGTTTCTTCCCGCCCTCGGGCGTCAGATCCAGTGTGATCGCCGTCCCGCTTCCGTTCACCGTCCCCGCCACTGCTGCGACGTCCCGCTCGTCGACCACGGCCGCATGCTCGACCAGCATCTTTGCCCGGCCAGTCGCGTCCGCCGGGTCGGCCATCTCATCCGCCTGCGCCCCCGCCCCGGCCGCCACGAACCGCAGCCCGAGGCGGCCCGGCTTCCCGGCCGGCCCGCGCACCGCCTCCGCGCCCCCTGCGTCCGGCCGCTCCAGCCTCACGTCGCGGATCGGCTTGTCCATGACCCGGGGCGACCGCGTCGCGAACGTGACGGCGAGCCCCAGTCGCGGGTACAGCGCGCAGTACTCGAAGTCCGCGCCGCCGAACGATTGCGGCGGCCGCCCCAGCTTCCGCTCGACGTCCGCCCGCGTGTCCGTCATCGACAGCCCCGACGGCAGCTCGCCGCCGTACCCCTCGAACCCGTCCGCCCCCGGCGCCATGAGATACATCGTTTCCACCGTCCGGGCCAGCGCATCGGACCGCACGCCCAACTGCACGCCCGCCGACTCCGCGACCACCGAGATCCCGTCGCGGTGGACGCTGCCGTACGGGAGACCGGGCAGCGACCCGATCAGCTCCGTCACCTCGCGCGAGTGCAGTTCCTTGCCGATGGCACCCCGCAACGACTCCGCCGCGATCGGCGACTTCCACGCCCCGGCGACCCCCGTGGTCCGGTCCAGAGTGGATCGCCCGTACGCCAGCAGCGGATCGGTCGTCTCGTCGTACAGGGCCCGGGTTACCTCTTCGACCGATCGCAACTTCCCACCCGCCACGCCCGCTTCGACCGCCCTGACCGCCGTCGCCATCCCGCGGATCAGGCGCGCCATCGCCTCTTCGCGGCGGCCCCCCGGCATGAGCGACACCACGCGCCAGGCTCCGCCGGTGCGCCGCAGCCGCAGGCCCTCGCAGAACAGGTCACCGCCCGACAGCGCCGCGTCATCCCCGTTCACGATCAGCATTTGCTCCGGCAGCGTCTTGATCACGCTGCGGATCGCGCCCCGGTAACCCTTCGCGAGCATCAGCACCTCGGCGTCCTCGACCCGCGCCGCCTCCATCGCGCGCCCGAGCTTCCCCCATGCCGACCCCAAATCCTGGTGCGCCCGCAACAGCGCCCGCTGCCCCTCGTCCCCCGCGAACGCCGCCGCTGCCCCCGCAGCATCGGCGTCCGCCAGCGTCGTCAGCATCGCCGCCGCCACCGCCGAAATCTCCTTGAACTCCGCTTCCCCCGCCGGCACGATCCGCGGTCCCGCCACTGCCGCCGCCGACATGACCACCCCCAGCACCACCGCCGCAATGCGGCCGCACCAATTCCGCATGCCAACCTCGCCGTCAATGCCCCTGAATCCGACTCGCTCCCAATCTCGGTCTACCGCACGATTGGCCGCCGCCGCCCCAGCGCCGGCTTCGCCCACCCATGATCCTCCACCCAAGCCCCGCATCATACCGCGAGTTCCCCCCACACGCCGTCGACCCCTTCCGTCCCATAACACGCCTCCGAAGCCGCCTCGCTCTCACAACCGGCTTCATCCGCCCAACCTGACCGAAAATAACAACGCGCGCCAAACGTCTTTGTCCCCGGAGGCACGGACTGCCGCCATGTAGTAATCGAGCGGTATCGTCTGATAACGAGCCAGCTTACAACCGCTCGGCTCCGCAATCCCCGCCGCCGACCCGAGTTGTCCCCCGGTATTCGGGGGGTATAGTTCCGTTGAAATCCGACGGCGGCCCGTGCGCGCCGAACCCCGGCGCGCCACGCGGTTCCGCACAGTCGAGACCCCATGCACAACATGCCGCACATCAAGGACTTCCGCTTCCGACTGGAATCGCTCGAGGAGCGCCGCCTCCTCGCCTGGGGCGCGTTCCCCCAACTGATCGACCAGGACCTCGCGGTCTCCAACTACGCCCAGTACAACGGCGCCGGCCAGACGATCGCTGTCATCGACACCGGCGCCGACTACACCCACCCCGCCCTCCGCAACAAGTACCTCGCCGGTTACGACTTCGTCTCCAACGACTCCGACCCCAAAGACACCGACGGCCACGGCACCGGCGTCTCAACCCTCGCCCTCGGCAACAATTACACGTTCAACGGCGCCACCTACCAGGGCGTCGCCACAGGGGCGCGCCTGATCGCCCTTCGCGTCGACGGCGGCGGCCGCGTCGGCGAGGCGCGCTACGAGCAGGCCTTCCAATGGATCATCGACAACCGCGCCCGATATAACATCACCGTCGTCAACGCCTCGTTCGGATCCGGTCACTACACCACCGAAGCCCAGCGCGCGTCCTACGCCGACGAAATCGCCCAGCTTGCCGCAGCCGGCGTCTTCATCGCCGCCTCCTCCGGCAACGACGGCGCCCAAACCCCCTACGGCATCGAGTACCCCGGCGCCGACCCCAACGTCTTCTCCGTCGGCTCGATCGACGTCTCGGGCGCGATCTCCAAGTTCACCGAACGCGGGCCGATCCTCGACATCCTCGCCCCCGGCAACGGCGTCCCCACCGCCTACCTCGACGGCAACGACGACCACATCTACCTCGCCGCCGACGGCACCAGCTTCTCCGCCCCGATCATCGCCGGCGCCGCCGCGATCCTTAAACAGATCGACCCCACCTTCACCCCGCGCGACATCATCTCGATCCTCCGCAGCAGCGGCGTCGACAACCTCGACGGCGACAACGAGGCCGCCCCCTACACCCAGCTCTCCTTCCCCCGCCTCGACCTCGACAACGCGATCGCGCTCGCCCTCACCCGCCGCAGCGGCGCACCCTCCTCCGGACAGGTCGGCCTCCGCGGTCAGGACAACGCCATCCGCTTCGACCGCGACGGCGTCCTCTATTACACGTGGTACGACCTCGGCGACCGCAAGCTGAAGTACGCCACCCGCAACACCGACGGCGACTGGTCCGGCACCCGAACCCTCGACAACGGCAGCGACGTCGGGCAGTTCCTCTCGATGGCCCTCACCTCCACCGGCAAGCCCGCCGTCGCCTACTACGACGTCTTCAACGCCAACCTGAAATACGCCGAGTGGGACGGCGGCCGCTGGAACGTCTCCACCGTCGACTCCGCCGGCCGCGTCGGCCTCTACACCTCGCTCACCTTCGACCAGTTCGACGACCCCATCATCACCTATTACTCGAAGGCCAGCGGGGACTTAAAGCTCGCCTTCAACGACGGCGCAGGCTGGGCCGTCTCCACGATCGACGCCACCGGCGACGTCGGCCGCTACAGCAGCGTCGCGATCAGCAACACCGGGCAGTGGTCCGTCGCCTACGAGAACAGCTCGACCGGCCAGTACAAGTTCGCCCGCCGCAACGCCAACGGCACCTGGAGCGCCCAGGTCGTCGACGACGACACCCGGATCGGTGGCGGATACGTCTCCCTCGCCTACGACACCGCCAACCGCCCCGCCTTCTCCTACTACGACGCCTTCAACGCCGACTTGAAGTTCGCCCGGTTTAACGGCAGCAGCTGGGAAACCGAGACCGTCGCCTCCAACCTGTCGCAAGGCCTGTACACCAATCTTCACATGACCGGTGCCGGCGAGGCGGACATCCTCTACTACAGCAAAAGCGCCGACGCCGTCTTCCGCGCCACCGGCAACCTCGGCGACTGGAGCGTTGCCCCCTTGGTCGAAGACGGCGGAAGACACGTCTACTACGCACGTTACGGCAACAGCCAGCGCTTTTTCAGCTACTACCAACCCAGCTCCGGCAACCTAATCGTTGATAACTTCTAAGCGCATCGTGTTACCACGCTTAATTCGTGAGAACCCTGACCCAACATTTTCCAGTTTTCTCTTGCCACGCCCGCCGCACTCGTGATATACCTTGAATTGGAGTAGTGTGAGCTAAGTACCATATCGCAGTGGGCCGGTTTTCGTACACATCTACGCGGCAGGAGTGAGGCTCATGAACAGGACGGGGCATATCGTGAGAAACTCGAAGAGAGGTGAGAGGGCTGTGGAAAAATTCACTCGTAACATCGGAATCCTTGCGGCCGCTGCCGCTTTCGTAGGAATCGGTACAACCGCCCAGGCGCAGAACGACCTTCTGTACGACTGGCGTGCGGTGAACGCGGCGACGACGCCGGTGAGCGGGTACGTGCCGGCGCCGTTCGTGACCAACGCGACGGCGGCGGCGGTCGGGGCGACGCTG